>SDBV01001125.1_pt1 | contig 39801 bp, 71 predicted proteins | sample 2277081 | NCBI WGS metagenome assembly SDBV01 (sample SAMN10402039, study PRJNA504765) | marine sediment metagenome | isolation source: marine sediment core GS10_PC15, 223 cmbsf | place: Arctic Ocean: Southern Knipovich Ridge | collected 2010
TCATTTTATTAGTTCTTTGAGTTTATAAAATATCTTATCGTATTTATCTTCATTGATTTTATTGGTTGCAAAATCATCCCCGGCTTTTAACCATTCTCTTACTGCTTCTTTAAGGGTCTGGAGCTCTTGGTATAAGTTTGTGGTTAATCTTACTTCTTGACTTAATGCCCCTTTCAGTTCATCGCGTTCGGATTCGATATGGTCAATATAAAAATCAGCCGCTTGTGTGTATTTGAATAATTCAGGGTTACTGTTATAGATTTTTACAACTTCATTTAAAGTAGTTCCTTCTTTAAAATAATCTTTGATCTTTGGTCTTTCCAGTGCTTTCATTCTTTAGGTGTTAAAAATTATAAATCTCCATCTGCCATAGACTCAAAATGCGATTCTCGTTCGTCCCTGTATTTCTGTTCCCATTCCTTTGATTCTTTTTTTAATTTTTTAATTTTTAGTTTCAGGGTTTGGAGTTCCTGCTCTAATAATTTAATTTGTGATTCTGTTAGCAACTTTACTTTACTTGGTTTTAAGGTCAACCACGAAAAGGGGAGATTCCTATTTATTACCCCAGTATCCCATTTAATAATAGGTTGACCACTGCTTAAAATCTCAATAACTTTTACTTTTTCTGTTCCTACATATAGGAAATCTCCTACATTGATTTCTTTATTTTCAACTTTCATTCTTTCATTCTTTAGGTTTTACTTCTAAATTTTTACTTTAAACCAAACTCTTGTTACATTAAATATTCTTTGACTTTCATCTCCTTCAAATATTACATCATAATACCATTTATCTCCATCGCCTTGTGCCTGATGCTCAACTATTGCGATTACATTATTAACATCTAATTCAAATTCTGCTTGGAGTTCACCAAACTGTATCTTACTTATTTCCCTTTTCATAATTTAAGTATTTATCTCTGCTAGTACATCACCTGACTTTTTATCTGCTTGGAATTGGGTGTACCGTGTATTTTTCCAGTATCTAGGTTTGCCGTATCTTTCTGTTTTTAGTAATTCCTCAGGTTCTTCTACTTCCTGCCATTTGATATCAGAATCAGGATGAGCTTCACCACATTCATGACAAGCATTCCAATCTTTAACTTGCCTATCTAAGATTTCGTTGCATTCAGGACAATGAGCCCTCACATACTTAACCTCCCCATCCCACTCTTGGCCTGGGTAGTAGTGGGAAAATAAACTTTCTACTTCATTTTTTGCTATCGTTCCAGTTCCCTTTATACTCTGATAAATAAACGTTTTGCCCTCATCTAACGTACCAGTACATCTAACAGATTTACCAGTTTTTATAAAATACCATGTTTCCCCAACCTTAAACTCTGGTTCTTTGAGGTAGGCTATGCGGGATTGTTGCCAATATTTTATGGCTCTTTCATAATTTTTTCTAGCTTGATCCGTAGCCTGTTCTATTTGAGTTGCTTTGTCAGACGCATTAGCCTCTTTAACAAGAAAAGGCCACTTCTCCGGCTTCTTTTCTCTATACAAAGCCATTCTAATTCCTAGCTTTAGTATTTTAGGGTCGGTGATTGATTCGATCCAGTACATTAGATTATTTGTTTTATTTGATTACCGTCTAAAAGACCTTGGGTATAAACAGATATTAAAAGTTCCTTCATACCAAAAGGTTTTGTTGGTATATCAATATACAGTGAATTGAGCCTCATTGAACTATAATGCTTTTCTACAAACGGCTGCACCCTGCTCCACACCACCTCGGCATTATCTTGTGGGATTACTAAGTCCTTTAACTTTATTTCCTCTTTCATATTTCAGGGTCGTTATGGGGGTAAATCCAGTACATTATTCAGAATTTTTAAGAGTACATTTAAAGGGAAATTTATTTATGATCTTCATTGCCGCTGTGTTGTGCTGAATAATCTCTATCAATTCTTCCTTAGCAACTTCTTTATGTATCCAAAAGACACTTTTTGTTCCCCCTCTATCATCCGTACAACTTCCAGCAATTGCGAGTATCGAGTAACCCATAAATGTATCAAACACCCATTTGCCCTTTACTAAATCACCTGTTAATCCTTCTGGATGGAAAGGTAGTTCATGGAAATAAACACGAGAGCCAACTATCGACTCATCAATTAGTACCCAAAAATAATGCCCTGCACTACTCAAGTCTGTGCCAAAATAATTTAATGTTTCCATATCCATAGCTTTAGTATTTCTGGGTCGGTGATTGGTTCGATAAATCCTTTCATTTCATGTAGTATAAAATCATTATGCAATATGTTGGATCAGACTGTTCCGGACATGAAGATGTTATTTCGATTTTTTTAATATCAACATTGTGAACTGACAGCCATTTGTTCAGTAGATCTTCTATATCTGTTGTAGCCTCACCAAAGGAGGCTTTACCTATAATCAATTTCGATTTTAAATTTCCTTGTAGATTCATAGCTTTAGTATTTTAGGGTCGTTATGGGGTTCGATATAAGTCAATAATGCAATGTATTAAATATAATTATCTAAGTCAAGCCTTTTATGTCTTTTTTTCTATCTTCTATTATTCCTATCAAAGTAAACCTGTCATATTTATGTAATTTGCCTTTGGATTGTGCTGCCAAAAATTTAAGTTTATCAAATTCATCTTGTCCTATTCTTTCAATTAAATTATCCTGATATTTTACCAAATGGTCCCCTGAGTAATAGTTACAATATATACATTCCCCATTTACATTAAAGAGGTGAAACCTCAATACTGAATATTTGCCAGCTTCATAAAAATGTCCAGCTTGCATTGATTTAGTGCGCTTAATTACACCACATGCAATACACGTAAATCGCCTTTCTCTATAATCTGCATGTTGTGGGAAGCTATCTCTTAATCTTACGCATAGATTAGTCTTTTCCTGAGCTTTTTTCATTAGCCAAGGATGGGATTTATCATCGTATCTTTTTATTACTTTCGCTTCCATCTTTTTTATCTTGGAAATATTGTTTATTTTCTTCCTTTTTTTTGTTGATGTTATTTGTGATATCCAAACAATTAGGCCATTCCTTAACTGGTTTTCTTGCAAAACCTATAAACATATTTAAAAAATCTGTGTTTTCTCCAGTGCTTGTTTTGACTTTTGCACCTATTACGTGTTCTGGAACTCTTCTTTTTTGCATAGTTTTAATACTTTCATTGTTCTTCCGGTAATGCTGTACTAGATTGAGGGCTTTGTTCTAATTCCATGATCCTGTCTTTTAATTGAGATATATTATCTTTTTGTCTAACAGCTTTTATTTCCATTAACAACTGTTTTGCAACATCGCTCAATCCTTTTTGCTGGATTAGGCTTTCCCCGGTTTCAAATTGCGAATCCGTACATGATTCCCCGGATTGGCGAACCTTTATTGCCATATCGGAAAGGTTTACTATATCTTGTTCAAAACTCATAGCTTTAGCTTTTCTAGTTGGGTTAATAAGTCTGTTAAATGTATTACAACACTTTCTTTTACCCTTTTCTCTGCCCACTCTTTGACATCCTCAAGGGTCTTGTGATTCATGTGTTCCATAACTTTAACGATTTGAAGATGTAATTCAGCAATATCATAACTTGATTTCTTATTTAAATTATAATCCATATACTCTTTTGCTTTACTCATAATCTTAAAGTTTAGTCGTACTATCATTTTGATTTATGATAATCGGATTTGAATTTTCTATAATTGGCCTCCTTCATTTCATCTTCATGGATTTTATATCTTTTATTTTCTTTCCTTTTTTTGGTATTTTTCTGAATAATACTTCCAATTCTACAAGCCTCTAAATATTCCCCCCTATCTTTCCATTGGTGGATATTAGAAGGGTTTTCTAGTTCTTTTGATTCTCTCTCCCTGGATTTGCTTTCTAAATGATTTGACATCCATTCATAAATAGTGCCCATTGAAAGGCGGTTATAATGTTTACCGAGTTCCCCTCGTGAGCCTCTTAAAAAACACATACTTATATCTTCCAAAGATTCATGCCTATAGAGTGAATAAATATCTTCTGTTAAAAGTGTGGCACGCTCAGCAACCAAATCCACATCCAACCTCATGGCAAGTTTCATTAATTCTAAATAAATAAACTGTTTGCAACCTCTGGAATCTTTTCTCTGAATAATAGATTGACATTCTAGCAATTCTGAATAAGTTGTAACATCATCGCAGGCTATCGAAAGCTTTTTTATGATCTTGTCGTCCATTTTTTAAGATCCTTATAATCTGATTCAATTGTGAATTTATAAATTTTATGTCATATTTTCCTTTATACCACTTTTCCCTAGATTCCAAAACATGCCAATTCATCAAAATAGCATTAAAGTTTGCAACTGCATCACCTTCCCCTAAAGTCTTTAAATAAACTATCATTTGTTTTAAGGCTTTACCCTCAATTCCTGTCATTTTAGGTTTTATGCCTTCTTTTTTTTCGTAGAAGTCAAACCAAAGGGCTATGCAATCTTTGTAGGATGAATCTTTCATTTATAATTTAAACCATATAGATAATAGATAATCTTTCTGTTTTAAAGTTATTGGAATATCTTACATTAAATTGTTGGATTGCTACATCCTGAAACATCCAATTAAATAATATTTTTTTTATCCAATTTTTCATAATTTTAGCTTTTCTAGTTCATCTTTTAACCAATCAAATGTTATATCCCCATGAAATAAATGTTGCTGATACTTGTTTATCAACTTCTCCACATCTTCTAGGGTTTTATGGTTCATGGTTGTTGTTTTCAGTGCTAATAAATCTTTTTCCCTTTCAGAAAAGTAACACGTTTGTAAATAATCTGAATATTCTTTTGCTTTGCCCATAGTCTTAAAGTTTAGTCGTACCGGTTATCCTGTGCCTAAGGAAAACGGTTGGTAATGATGCCCCCCTACCCCCATTTGGATAGAGAAGCAAAGCATCCTTTAGCCTTGAGGTTCCCGTATAGTATAACGCCGCCTGTTTTAGTTCGTCCCCTATCGGTAAGGTCATCACCCGTATTACCTGGATTATCGAACAGTTTTGTTTTAATTTGTTGCCAAATTTGGGTGTTATGAATTTTGCATATCTACTTTCACCCAATCTCCCTGCTCCATTTAAAGCAGGGTACGGTATGTTCTCGCACCTTGCCGTTAAATGTTGTACATAAAAAAAAGCCACGGAGGATTTAGAAAGGAATAACAAATGGTTATCAATAATCTGAAATAGCCTAAATAGATTCGCTCCGTGGCTGAATATTGTGAATAAAAAAAACCCTTCCCCGGAATAAACCAGGAAAGGGAATGGATCTTCGATACAAATATGAATTGCTTTAATACATTCGATACAAATATAAGAAAATAATTCATATAAAATATAGTTAATCCGCAAGCAATTTAGTAATATATTTTTACAAAGCAAATTCATGAGAACATAATCTGTCTGATTTTCTTTAATTTCTGCTTTATCCCAGATATCATTTTTATATTTATTTGCTCTCATATGGTTTTGAAATCTATTTTCTGAAGCATCGAAATAATCCTTGTCTATCTCGTAACCGGTGAAATCCATCTTGTAGTTGTAGGCTGCTATCCTCGAACTTCCTGATCCTAAATGAGTGTCAAGAATCTTCTGCCCTTCCTCTGCATAGTTTTTGAATATCCATTCGTAAAGTCTGACAGGCTTTTGGGTAGGGTGGATACGGTGTTCATTTAAAGATTTATTTCCTTGCATTTTTGTTCCGTTTTCTGGGCTACCCTGAAACATACCTGCCCACATATAAGTAAACAATCTTATTCTGCTATGGAGGCTACAATATGCTATTTCACAATCACTAAAACTTACCCCTTTGGGTACACATTTATTCCAAACTATTCTCCCTCCTTTAAATTCAAATGGCATATAGTTTATTCCCCAAATAATTTGATGTTTTGATATCCTTTTAAGTTCATTGAAATATTTAATTGATGGTGGTGATTTATCCCAATCCCCATGTTTATATTTTAGTTTCTTAACCCTCAATATGCTACCATTCTTTTGTTTTACTGGCCTATTATCTTCTTGAGTATACGCCATTTTTGCAACATCAATCCCATACGGAGGATCAACCACTGCCAAATCAAAATAGTTGTCAGGATATTCTTTCATTCCTATCATGCAGTCGATGTTGAATACTTGGCTTTTCATTTCACAAGTTTATACCTTACCCAATTAAAACGACCATTTCTTTCTTCTATGGAATAAATGTTTAACCCATCATTCCTTAACCTTAAAATTATAGAAGATAGACGTGTTATAGCAAACTTTGCCCAAGCTTCTTTAGAAGTTATCGAGCCGAAAGTTTTAAGGTAATTTCTTATTGCTTGTTTTTGTGTTATCATTTTATTAGGTCATTTAATTTCTTCTGAATTTTATTAAACTTTGATATATTCTCTTTATTCATATTAGCCCAATAATCTGATTCTAAATATTCTTTTATGCTATCTTTCAAAGTTAGGAGTTGTGTTTCTTGGCGTTTTATAATTTGAAAATCACTAATTGCAATTGATTTGTAATCTTCCTTTAGTTCTTCCAGTTCATCCCAATCTTTAACCGATATTGTCATGGTTTTCTCACCCATCTTTTCTGCTAATTTTCTCTGGAATTTGCTCATTTTATTAATTCTTTAAATTTATTAAAAAGGTTTGATATTAAAATAGTCCGTTCCATGATCTTATCAATGACTTCTTCCTCCCTATTGATCCGGACTATGTTGATATTTTTGTCTTTATCAAATATTCTAGGATCATAGGTTACATAGTCACACCATTTGCGGTCTGTAAATAACAAATTAGCTTGGATTTGCATTCTATGATCTTCATTATAGATATCTTTTGTAATAAGCGTTTGTACATGATTTGCGGGATTAAAAGGACACTTGACCTCTAACATACCATCGGGTTCTATAAGCCCGTCAGGAGAGCCACCGAATAGCTCATCGGCTTGATATTCAACATAACCGATACGCCGGACTTGGTTTCCGGTCTTTTCTATATATCTTTCAATTGCTTGCCCTTCTTCGGCTTCGCCCCAATCAATTGCAACCCCGAAAACTTCATGATGTGAGCCTGTTAATATTTCAGCAAGAACACCATAAAGATATGTTAAAGCTGTTTGCCCGAATTCTTCATCCTTTTTTCTTCCCTTTGACATCCAGATTTTACACTTTGAAGCAGTAACTTTACCTAATCTTTGCTCTTTCCATGCTTCAGTTCTTTGACCTTTTGCTGCACTTAATTCTTTGGTGAACTCATCCATTATATTCTAGTTCAAGATTTAAAAGTTCATCATGTTGCTTTTGCGAAAGATCAAAATGTAATAAACATTGTTTAGTTATGTCTTTCTTTCCGTTGATTATTTTGTCTTTGACTTGATTAAATGCCTTATCGCTTATTTTTGGCTTAGTATTAGTTTGGTTATCCGGAGCATCTTTATCTTCTTCTGCAACAATTCCTAAAAGTGCGACTAATGAATATCTCTTTGCATAGGTTATTGCAGCCCCTTGTTGTTTAGGATCGTCGCTGGATTTGATCAAACACGTTGATTCAAGCAAGTGTGATGAAACATGTTCTATCCTACATATGACAGCTCCGCTTTCTTCACAATGCCAGTGAACAATCATATTACTATTATGTAAAAGAGGCCTCACAATCTTTAAAATAGATCCCAATGAAGCATATTTGAAAGAATACTTACCTATTTGGGCTGTTGAATCCAAAGGAATTACAGGGCATTCCTGCTGAAACTTTTTAAAATCCTCAAAAAATGTATTTTCCATAATTAGTTAATTAATATCCATAAAATACTTACAAAACCTAAAAACCCCACAATAGCCATCCATAATATGATACCCATATTTTTATCAAAGTCATCACCTTTGAATAAAAGGCAATTGTTTATTATTATTGATATGAATTGTTTTGGAGTCATTATAGCTTATTCTTCATTATCTCGTCAACCCTTTTATAACTTTCGAAATTTGATTTCAAACAAAATTCAATATATTCTTCAATAGCAGATATATCGTCGCGAGTTAGTGTATCTTTAAATATCTTAGCATCATAAATTGAATCTACAATTCCTTTTGCATCTGATTTATATCGAGTATCTGTTGGCATAATCAGTTAAGGTTTAAGTAAACAAATGGTGAGGTATCATACTCTTTAAAATATATTAAAGGTTCTATACCATCTATTTCTACAATACAATCTAGTGTATTAAACTCATGGTCTTTGAATTCAATTCTTTGTAGGCTTAGATTATTTAAAGCCATCATGAGATTAATGAACGCCTTTACTATCTTTGGGTACTTATTCATAACAATTGCATATTTCGTCCTCATGTTCTTCTAAGCATAGGGAGCATTGATAAAGTACTACAAAACTTGGACTAATTGTACAACACGTAATACAATCGTCTCCGGGTTCTTCTAGTCTTTCACCACATTCTAAGCAATAAATTATCTCTGTAAACTCTTGCTCTTGCTGCGCTTCCCATTGGGTTTGGGTTAGTTCGTCTTTCATGATTGTATTGATTTAATCATTTTTTATCCGGCACATTTTCCACATCTCCATATTTTTCAAGTAATGGCTCAACTTTATCGTCTATTGAATATCCTTTTTCAAGCAATGTGGTTGCATTGTTTAGTTGAGACTTTACCATCGGTAAAAAACCCATTCCCATAACTTCTAAATTAGCAAGATTGTGATTTGCGTTTTCTAATGCTTCTAAAATAGTTACTGACATAATTATTTATTTAAACTGTTAGTTAATTGCTCTTTGTTTCAATCATGGGACAAACATAATACATTGCATTATTAATGTCAAGTCTTTTTTAATATATTTCTTGCTTTTTAATAATTAGTTGTAGTAATTTGCATTACAAACGATTATATTATGACAGATCAGGATATAAAAGATGTCATATCTAAAAGAAAATCAGATATGGTTAGTTGTAGGGTTAATTACAAAAACCTTTTTAACCTTATATTTTACACTAACAAAGAGGATAGGTCTTTTGCTTGGGTTATCAACAAAGCTCTGGAAAACTATTTTATAAACAAAAAAGCTCCTAGCAAAAGATGAAAATAGCTACCCTAACAATTGATAAGGGAGATAGGCCGAAAATGATCCAGCAATGTAAAAGGCTTATCAACAGGCAGACCCGGAAACCAGATTTGGAAATTTATGTCATCGAACCATCAACATCAAATCTAATAGATATAGTCCCTCGTTTTCGTTCTGGATGGCTAGAAGCAAAAAAAAACAATATTGATGTTATAATAGTAATTGAATCAGATGACTGGTATAATCATCATTATATAGATACAATGGCCCTTTATTTTGAAGAAAATAATACTAATGCAATAGGATGGGAAACTTCACTTTATTATAATGTTTGCAATAAAACCTATCAGGAACATAATCACCCCAACAGGGCAAGTCTTTATACTACTGCTTTTAAAGTTTCTTCATTAGATGACTTTCGCTGGCCTAAAGATGATTATAAGTTTTTAGATATTCCATTGTGGAGACATTTTAAAAGTAAATTACTTAGAGAAATTGAATATGGATTCGGCTATGATACCATTGGGATTAAACATAATGAAGGAATTAGGGCTGGAATAGGACATAAATCTGTGATGAGAAATAAAGATCCCGATTTCGATTTTTTGAGATTGAATTTTGTTAAACCTTATATTGGTGAAGATGTGAAATTTTATAAAACCTTTTGCAATGGATAAAATAGATAAAGTAAATCGTGATAATAAAAAGGAATTATTTAATAATGAAATCGAAATCAAAACTAAATATGTTGAAAATGTTAGGGTAGGATTGACTTATTGGAAAGAATATATTGAGGTAAAACCCCCTATGCCTACACGAGAGTATAAAGGAAATACATTAACTGTATCAGTTCCTCCTCCTTCAAAATGGAATCATATTAAGCATAAAAATAAGCATGAATTGATGATTTATTTCGGGAAATCTTATGGCTATCTTAATTACGAAGGATTTAATTTAGATTTAGTTTCATGGATTGGTTTAAAAAAAGAAGTTGAAAAATTAATTAAATCAGCTCAATTAAAAATTAAAAATGGATAAACTTTATCAAGATATATTACTACATCAATTCTTACAACATTTAATGAGTGTTGCTAAAATGGATTTACAAAGAATATTAGCAATAAAGCAAAAAGGGAATGCACATTATAAAATGTTGATCGATGAGGAAAGGGTAAAAGACACTTTAAAAGAACTTGGAACTATTGGCAATGATCATGTATTTAGTATGATAGGCCAAATAAAAGATAAATTTAATGTTGAGTTGAAATCATTTGAAATCCCCGAAAAGAAATGAACCTAGCAGTATATTATAATTGTGCCACATGTTCCGAACTTCTAGAATACTCTATAATAGAAATGCTGAAAGTAACAAAACATATTGTACTGCATTTCCAGAAAAAAACCAACATCCAAACACAAGCAAATCCAAGGCATTTGAATAAATATCTCAAATTAGCTAGGAAATATCGCGTTCAATTATTTGAGTTTTGGCCTGACGGTAACAAAACTCCGAAAGGAAATGAAACCCAAAAAAGAAATATCGGATTGAAGCAAGCGCAAATGCAGGGCTTTGGTTATTTCATGTCCATTGATGAGGATGAGATTTATGATGGGGAAGAACTATTGCAGGCTTTCAATACATTTGTTGACCATAATTGGGATAGTTCGGTTTGTAGACTATTGACATATTATAAGAAGCCTACTTTACAAGTCACACCTCCGGAAGATTATTATACTTCAGTTTTCTATAAATGCGATTCAAGGATATTCCAAGAAGGAATGAAATTCCCCGTAAAAGTAGATCCTGCAAGAAAAATGAGGCCTGATCGACTAAAAATATTTGATTGGAATGAGCTTACAATGCATCATTATTCATACGTGAGGAAAGATATACGGGAAAAGTTAGAAACACAATCAGCAAGCGTAAATTTCAAAGACAGGATAGATAATATTGTAAATCATTATAACAAACATAAAAATACTAATCCTGCTTATTGGGGAGGGAAACAAGAAAAGCATTTTGATTTAAAAGAAGTAAAAAATCATTTTAATATTAAAATATGAAAACTTTTAACAAATTAAACGTAAAGAATGAGTTTTACAATTTATCTATTTCTAAAAATTATTCAAAAGATAAATTTATGCTTATGCCCTCAGATTTCTATGGAGCATTTGCGTATTGGGCAACTATTCAAGGAATGGATGGGCGGCATTTATTAGATAAAGCATTAAAAGCCTTTAGAAATATGATTGACGCCCATTTTACAAATCCCAAAATTCCTGAATGGTGGACATATAAAAGGCTAGAAGATGTAATAAATGAAAACACATTGGAAAATATCCAAGATATAAAAGAACTGAATGAGGGAAAAAATTTTATTGATTTATCTGTTCTTTCCAGAAACATTTTTTATATGATAATAAGAGAACAAATTACGCAGCCTTTATAAATGCTTCTATACACAGCTAACATAGGGGGGTATGACAAGCTTCAGGTAACACCTCAGCCAGGGTTTGATTTTACGGTTCATCAAAATAAAGTTGATGGCCTTAGTGATGTAAAATCAGCACGATATTATAAAATCCCGACACAAATCGATTCTGATGTTTCAGTATGGTTGGATTCTAATATTCAAATCAATTGCGATCTAAAGCAATTTGTTGATAAATGGCTAACGCTTGATGTTGACATGGTGGCTATGGAACATGGGAGGGATTGTATCTATGAAGAAATGGATGCTTGTATTGAAAGAAAAAAGGATAACGGGGAAAATATTGAAAGACAAAGAAAATTTTATATTAGTCAACAATTTCCAAAACATGCAGGAATGATTGGTAGTGGGATATTAATCAGAAGGCATTTTTGCAATGTTGATCTTTTAATGAACGAATGGTGGAAATATGTCAAAGAGTATTCTCATCGTGATCAATTAAGTTTCAATTTTGCCTTATGGGAGCTGAAAAAAAACCCAGAATTTAAAATCAAAATAGCCTATATCCCTTATTCAGTATTTGGAAATGAATTTGAATTGATACCTCATGAAAAGAAATAAGCCACATTATAAAGCAAAAAGGATTGGAATGGGATATAGTACTAAGCACTGTCCTAATGGAATGATGATTATTCCATACCGGACAGGCCAACATTATCGCTGGCTCACTTCAAACGGAAATATTTATAAATATAAATTACAGTGATAATAATAACAGGCCCCGGACGCTGTGGTACTTCAATGATGGCAGAACTTTGTTATCATTGGAAATTAAATATAGATATAGGGCCACGATTGGCGTTACTGGATGCTGGTTATGAATCAGCGCAAAGTATGATCATAAACCAGAGTTTTGTAAAGCATTATCACCTTAAATTAAGCCTTGACCATGTAGAATACCACAAAGAAAAAATACAGGCAGTAAATTTTGAAGTTATCAAAGACCCTCAATTTGTAGTTTACTCCCCCTGTATTGAGCATTGGTGGGGGTGGAGGCAGGATTTAGTAATACTCTATATGACCAGAGACTACAAAGAAATTGCTAAATCACAAAAGAGGCATCCTGAAATGAATACTCCTACTTATAGATGTTTTCCGGAACTGATAAAAGAAAAAGAAAAAGAATTTTTAAATGTTGTTGATAAATTAGGGATACCATTGCAAAGTGTTATGTATCCCGATCAAGTTAAATTCTCATGGATATTTCCATTTTTTAAGAAACAATTTCCTAGGTTAAAAGAAAATGAATGTACAATTGCATGGAACGAAGTTGTCAGATTACAAGCATCAAAACTTGACCTTAAGCAATCTGATAGCACACATCAAGAATAACGAACCTTTCTCTTACTCAAGATGGGGTGACGGTGAGTGGCAATGTTTGCTAGGTTCTAATCGACAATGGAATACTGACGGGCATAGATATTTTCCTGCTTTACAGAAAAGATTAAGGGAAGTGGTTTTGAGCAGACCTAAATATTATATGGGGTTGCAACAAATGGGGATGGACGTTCTAGGAACAAAGATTTATGAATTCGTCAAAGATTTAAATATAACATGGGTAAATTCTGACATTATCCATTCAGCAAATATAAATGGTACTTGGAATGTAGTTGGTAAAAATATCAGAAAAGAACTTGAAGCCAAATATTCACACATGAAATTTAAAAAAGGTATTAGTTTAAATCAATTGTTCCATGCTGTCAAAAATAAAAATAATGTTCTAATTGGGAATCGTTGGTTAAGGCATTTTAAAGAATTTAAGCACCAATATATATCAGTTCCGCATGTCAATTGCTGGCTAGATAGGCCAAGGATTTTTAAATTAGCTTGTGAGATTGCAGATACTAGAAAGCATTTGATCTTTCATATTTGTGCCTCGCTGATGACAGAAGTATTAATTGATGAGCTTTATAATAAATTCGGACATAAGCATACATTTATAGATATTGGATCAGCCTATGACCCTTATGTAATTGGGGAAAACGGAAAGCGTAGGCAGATAAGGAGTTACCATAAATTATTGAAATTGTGACAATTAAAAAGCTGATTGAAAAATTATCAAAATATGATGAGAATTTTGAAGTAGGGCAGTCAGATGATTTTGGATATTATGTTGAAATTGAAGATGTTTCGCTTTACAAAAGCATATTTACGCACAAAGATGGAAAACATGAGGAATTTGTAGAATTGCATTTTGGGGATTATCGTATATGCAATGATTAATTTTTGAAATTTTATAGGGAAGTAAGGACTATGTAAAAGAAAGAAAAAATGAAAGGAGTAAAAGAAAACGATTCCAATATCCAATTTATAATCGAAATAGTTAGGGGAAGGAGGAAAGATTTAAAAATGACACAAGAAGAACTGGGCAAAATACTTGGTGTGCAAAAAGCATTTATTTCAAAATTTGAAAGCGGCAAGCGAATCCCACGGGTAGATACATTTCTTAGGATTTGCAAAGCCCTTGATTTAAAAGTTGAATTGATTTATCCAGAAAGAATCCCTTTAACATAATGTATAAACAAATACCAGAAGCAATAGCCCAAAATAAGATAGAGTTAAAAAATGGGCATCATCATACCAATATATTAATACATATTGCGGAACTTTTTAAATATGATTCTTATTTAGAAATAGGCATAAACCTACCTCAAGAATGCTTTGATTTGATACCCTGTAAAATAAAAACTAGTGTTGACCCGAACCCAAAAAGTGAAGCAATTTATAAAATTAAATCAAGTATGTTCTGGGATAACGAAATGGATAACGATATTAATTTAAACCTGCCTTATAAATATGATCTTATCTTTATAGACGGCGAACATACTCGTAAAGAATCTAAAAATGATCTTACAGAAGCTTTAAAATGGCTAAACCCTAATGGTACAATAATACTCCATGATGTAAAGCCGTGGAATGAAGATACCCAAAAGATACCAAGAATAACCCAACAATGGAACGGGGATGTATGGAAAACAGCAATTGAGCATGTTGCTTTGGCAAATCATCTTGTTTATACAATTGATTGTGATTATGGCGTTTGTTGCATCCATCCTTTTGCCTCAAGAGAACAAGAAAGCAGGGGAATGACTATGACTTATGAAGTATTTGAAAATGATAAAACCAGATTTTTAAACCTAATTTCTATTGAAGAATGGTACAAAAAGATAAAAGATATCTCGTTACAGGCGCAAGCGGTTTCTTGGGAAAAGCCCTAATTGAAAAACTCATTTCAACGGGGTGTAGCATAAATGCTTTGTCGAGAAATGAAGGCAACCTTATTGAATTAAAAAATGAACGTCATGTAATTGATATATTTCCTGGTGATGTCGCTTATGATTGGGCGGTAAAGCGTGCGGCGCAAGGATGTTCTGGGATTTTCCACCTTGCTGCATTTAAGCATGTTCCAATGGCAGAACAAAATGCAATCCAATGTATATCCAGCAATGTTATAGGAAGTTTAAATGTTTGTAAGGCAGCTTATGATTTCAATTCAATTAAGTTTATTATAGGAATATCAACAGATAAAGCCGTTCAGGTTTCGGGAGTTTATGGGGCAACCAAAATGTTAATGGAAAAGACTTTTCAGGAATTTGAAAAAGCAGATAGATATACAGTTTATAGGATTGTAAGATATGGGAATGTTCTCCATTCTACGGGATCAGTTTTGTGTAAATGGAAGAAACTTTTACAGGAAGGTAAAGATATAACCGTTACCAATCCTGAATCAACTAGGTTTTACTGGACAATTGAACAGGCAATTGATTTGATTTTTGATTGTTTGAAAAATGGTGTTAGTTCTAAGCCTTACCTACCAGAAATGAAAGGTATAAAACTAGGAGATTTAGCAAAATGTATGATATCAAGATATGGTAAAAGCAATTATAAATATGCCAATGTGTCATCAAAATTAAAGCTAGGCGAAAACCTCCATGAAAAAATCCTTGAAAATGGGCCATATTCAAACGAAGTCGAACAATATACCCAAGATGAAATAATGAAAATGATATGAACCCGGAAGATCATTTAATGGAAGTAAAAAGGGTAACACTTAAAGATGTTACAGAATATGAACAATGGATAACATTAATGATTAAAGATATTGTGAGAATTGAACAGAGTGATAATATTGGCATTGGTTTTCCGAATGACGGGAAGGAAAGAATTTACATTTTGACTAAATATGATGGTTTATTTGTCCTTGCAAACTATAAAGAGATGATGGGAAAATGGATTGACTATATAAGAATAAATGGGATAGAATAATATGAACCAGGATAACAAAGACATATTGAGATTTGCGATTATGTTGGTTTTGTCAATACTTTGTATGATGATTATAATATATGTTGTTTTAGCATGAGGGTTTTTTTGGTTACCTCTGCACCCACCTATCACATAATAGGTGCTTCATTGCACCAATGGAGAAAATATACACCTTTTGATATTTTGATATTGGATGTAGGCTCAACTAAATTGGAGAACTGGGCAAATAAAATTTACGACTTATTATTGAATGAATTACATCCAAATGAAGGAAGGATAATATTTGGACTTGATGATTATTTAGTAATCGACTATTTTAACAAAGAGATATTTAATGAAGTGACTTCGCTAAAATTTGACCGTTACGAAATGGGATGGGGAGCATTGAACAAAAAACCAAATACAACATTAAAAGTTTATGACGGATGGCATATTTCGGAATATAATCAAGATGCACCTTATCTTTCAAGCTGTCAGATATCGGTATGGGATTCTAAAACATTATTATTTATTCTAAAAAGATGTAAATCGCCTTGGGATTTTGAAATCAGGGGAACGGAAATATTCAGGAAAATAAAAGGGTTTAAAGTCTTGGGAACTACTGGAGAATTTGCTTTACGGTGGCAAGAGGAATCAGCTTTGAGTTTCAAACGCAACAAAAATAAAATTAATATATTAGGGGTAAGGCCAAACGATGTAAATGAAATGGTAAAACTTGGATTTTTAGACAAGTCTAAACTTAATTACGGGATCAATAATGGAAGATCTATTTTGCCAGAAGATAAAGGAGGAAGAAAATATTGTAAATTCTATGAAGGTTAATCTAGGATCAGGTGAAAATTTAATGGAAGGTTATGTCAATGTTGATAAAAGACCTGTTGCAGATATTCAAAAGTTTGTGGGGAAAGACAGATTGGCACCTGAAATCTATGACGTTGAAGAAGTAATAATACACCATGCGGCTGAACATTTCCCTAATCTTCTTTTTTGGGTCAATGATTTAGCTTCGTGCTGTATCAACGGCTGTATATGGAAAATTACCGTTCCTTATTTAACGTGGACTTTAAGCCTTGCTAATCCGTATCATATAAATCCATTTTTTACTGAGAACACTTTCAGGTTTTTTGATGATATTTACAAGAGGGAAAAACCGCAAGATTTTAAACTTGAAATCCTGAAAACTAAATTTACTTATAATGAGGATCTTTGGGGAGAAGAAATACAACCAAGCCTTTATAGATTACCTAGCCCTGAAGAATGGGAAAAGATGAGAAATAAATATTTAAACGTAGTTAGAGAAATGTATCAAGAAATAAAAGTAATAAAATGAATTTTATATGCCTAAATATTTCTTTTGTCTAAAACACGGTATTACTAATACACTTGCAAAATACTTTGAATGGAAATATGGCTGTGAGCCCGTTGGATTTTTCAAGCCAGGTAGGGGACAGTATATTTTAACTTGGGCAGCATTTAAAAACTATTTAAACCCAGAAGGTCAAATAGTTTACAATTATGAGAATTTAGGCAGGCAATTCCAGGCAAGGTATTACCAGTTTTTTGAAAAAGCTTTAGAGATATGGGATTATTCTGAATTGAACAAAGGATTTTATGATGTGAAATATGCACCGTTGGAAGTATATCCAGATCTAATCCCGAATGGCAAAAAGGATATTAAATTTTTTTTTTATGGAGCAGCATGTAGACGTAGAGGGAACGTACTGCATAAAATTAATGCAACACATATATATAAGGATATTTCAGACCAAGAATTAAATCATTGGATAGGGAGAAGCGAATACGTTTTATCAATATCATTTACAGAAGATAATCAACTTAATGATTCAGCAAGGATAATTCCCGCTTTATCAAAAGGTGCGAAAGTAATCGCTGAAAGATGTGTTGAAGATGATTTTAACCAAAAGATGGAATCATTGGGGGTAAAAATATTAACTTACAAAGAACTTAGAAGGTTATGAACTTTATACACGAAGAAAAACTGACGAAATTTTCAAAAAACGGCAACAAATGGGACTATGCAAGCCAAGGGGTTTGGGTTGGAGGAAGATATCCGCTTCCTAATTTAAGTACTGGATTTCATCAATTGGTTATGGATTGGTTTAATCATTTCAGTTCTGAATTACCAATTTACAATAGAGCTAAAATATTATTAGTTAGTGAAGGAAAAGAAGTAAAGGGTCATTTTCAATCAATCTATAAAGGGCATGATATTTTTACTACTGATCTTCATTGGGATTTGCAATCCAAACCTGATATTATCGGTGATATATGTCAATCTAAAACATTGCCTAAAAACGAATATGATATTATTATCAATCATTCTGTAATTGAACATGTATATGCACCGTTTGCAGCTATGCAAAACATGGTCAACGCATTAAAAAAAGGAGGATATTTGATTACCGGCACCCATCCGCCGGCTTTTAGATACCACCAATTTCCAAGAGATTATATCAGATTTGTGATTGATTGGTGGTATGATTTGCCTCAATTCATTAAAGGTATTGAGCTTTACGAATTTTTCCAAGAAGGGCAAAGTTATGTTTTTTCTTGTTATCATAAATTATGATTTACCGAATCCAACCATTTTCAGAGACAAAGAATTTAGGGAAAGCTTACAATGAACATATAAAATATTTTCCCGATAATGCATGGATATGTGTACAAGATTATGATACTTGTTTTTTAGATTATAGATTTTATGCCCACATGCGTGAATATATCAGGAGGTTTTCAAATCAAGGGATATTTACCTGTCTGACAAATAGGACTTTATGCAAAGAACAAAGGTTCAAAGGATTGATCCATGAAAATTATGACATGAAATATTGGCGTAGTATCAATAAACAAATACATGATCAAAAAATTTCGTTAAAAGATATTGGAAAAGAAATAAGCGGGTTTTGTATGCTTTTTAATAAACAAAAATGGTCTGAGGTGGGAGGTTTTATGGAAAGGGATGGGCGGTGTTTGGGGATTGATAATAATTTCTGTTGGGCTATTTTGGAAAAAGGTTATAAGATTGGACTGATGGAGAATGTATTTTGTTTTCATTATTATAGATTGGTTGAAGGGATTAAAAATAAAGAACATTTAAAATAATTTTGTAAATTGCAGATATGGAAATAGGAAATATATTAGCAATAGGATGTGTGATGTTATCGCTATTGATAATCTATACCAAAGGAATAAGACGTTATTTAATTTATAAACAAAAAAGAGATGAAAGAAAACGCAAACGACAAGAGAATATCACTTATAACGGAAGTATTAAGCCTAAGTGATGAGCAAGTATTATTGGCATTTATAGGAACTACAAGTGAACCTGATGCAGAAACAGAAAGCCATACAGGAGGTAATCCACACGATCCCCCACCAGGCGATCCGCCAGGCGGAGGGCAATAGCATATATTTGATATTGGGGATAATTATCATTACTCCACTATTGGCATTACATTTTGGAAGCCGTGATATTGTGAAGCAATGGCATCCCTTTTATCACATAGGAGATATAGAAGCAAAAGGCTATCATTTGTGGTGGTATTTAACCCTCGTTTATATAATGTTAAAATCAATTTTATGGGCAGGCGTTGCCATTCTAAAAAAACAACAACATCTAAAATTGATTACAGTCTTTTTTGTATATGAGGTTATAATGTTCATGGATTTTATATTAGTCTACGGACGGTCTCCTGTTAGATGGAATATAGCAATAATGCTTTCTCTTTATTTGGTCTGGTATCATTATAAATATGAATGACCTCACAATAACATTTCTTGCAAACAGCCTTTTTATTTGGGGTGTCTATGTATGTTTTAAAGAAGGGATGATATTTGGAAAATTAAACGAATGGATATTCAAAGAATCTATTTATGTAGATGGGAATGGAGATGTACAGGAAACAAAATATTCACAGTTTTTGGAATGGATTAGAAAACCGATAATAGGATGTCCTTCGTGTATGGGATTTTGGTGGGGAATGCCAGGAGCATGGCTTGTATGTAATAATTTATTTCAAGGTTTTGTATATTGCACTTGTATGATAGGTTTTAATTGGCTTATCTCTGAATTTAAATCTTTCTTCGATGCCGCTGACTGATAAACAAATGACCTCCCATCTGTTTAATGTACCAAATCAAATAGATTTTGTACAAACAGATAAAACAGACCGTTATAGGTTTATCCATAAATTTGGAGCTAACCTTAATATTACAACAGAAGTTCAAGACATACAAAGCAATGGAGGGATCTATACATGGCCGACATCAAACTTTTTAGCAGAAGCCGTTTCAGACAATGCAAACGACTTTTTTGGTGGGCCAGGTGCGTGGTCAGTGTTTATCGAAGGGTTAATTAGATTGCCAAATGGCCTGTTAATCGAGAAAAATGAAGAAATAAACCTTGCTGGTGTGTCAACAAGAACGGGTCCCGAATTATTGTTTCGTATAAATAGTTCGTGGGTTGCCAAATCTGGTGTATATGCTGGCACAGATATACCAAGCCATCAAGGGAATGTATCCATACAAACAGAGGGTGGTGGTGAAATACATACGCAAATATTAATAGATCAAGTTGGATTCGGACAGTCTTTAATCGCAAGGTTTACTGTACCGTCAAATGCTTTTGGTTATCTACAAAATGTGGTTGCCTGTACTGATTCAATTAAGCCCGTCAGATATTATATATTCCAAAGGCAAGTCGCAAATATTGTTGATGAACCCTTTACTGCAAAAAGGATTATATATAATTCTCCACCCTTTGAAGGGCAAAATCTATTTTCAACGGAGAACCCAATCGAAATTGAGCCTGCCACCGATGTGTGGTTTGCTGGCGTTGGTACAATAGGTGCAACAAATGAAATAACCATTGATTTTGAACTTACATTAAAATATTTCGATTTAGATTTTTCATCATGATATATGTATTGATATCATATTATTTATTGATCATATTTATAAACCCAAGGGATTATTTCAGGATAAGGAATAAGATAGATTATCTATTTTATTTCATTCCTTTTTATGGGATTGTGAATTTTATATTAATGAAAGTAAATAAAAGATTTAAAGATTTTAATAAATTAAAATGGCGAAAGTAAGAAAACCCAGACCTAGACCTTGTTGCGGTGGCAGCCGTTGAGTCACTACAAAATAAGGCATTTGCCAATTTAAGGCAAAAGTTACAACGCCTAGGGGATTCCAGGCTTGTAAAGCGTGTCATGAACTTGACATTTCGTGAACACAAGAATCGTATATTCGTCAGGGGTAGGCAATCTAGGGCAAGACAAATAATTGGGAGATACGGAACAAAACCGATAAGTATAGGAAGAAAACAACAAGTAAGGTTTACAGGAAGAACATTTTTTAAAGGTGGCTATAAACAATATCGCCAATTAGCGGGATTGGATTCATCAAAAGTAATCCTAGTAAACAAAGGGAACTTAAGAGATGCTTATCAACTTGTACAACGGGGTGGACAATTCATGTTTGTTATGAAAGATAATAAATCAGCATTGATAGCAGAAGGTAATGAAAAACGATTTAATGCTGTAATATTTAAAGTAAGCCCGGAGGAATTAAAGAGGTTCAGGTTTTTTATAAATGCAGAAATAAGGAGGATATTAAGATGAATTTTAAAAGGTTTTGGAAACAAAGGGAAGATATCAGGAACATTTATCATCCTGAAATTTGGCCTAACATTGTAAAATCTTTTATAGGCCCTGGTATCCAAGGATCAAAAACCCAATATTATACATGGAAAGGTGATGAGCTTCTGGATATGACAATCGGGCGATACCATGCAGCCGATAGGCATATTACAGAAGTAGCAATGAAAATAAACGCCGAGGAACTTGATAAATATTTAGATATTATAATAAATCACCTCGATAAGCCCGACAAAGACGGGGGTATTAAAGTTGGATTGGCGATATCAAAACTCTATGAATTAAAAGAACGTACAAAATTGCTTGCATCAAAAGATACATTACTGAGATTAGCATCGGTCTGTTATGTAGATGATACTGAGTTATTAGACGGATATGATTACAAACACGGCAATATGAAAATTAAGCTTTGGCGGGAGAATGATTTTTATGATTTTTTTTTCATCAAGCCTATGTCAGAATTATATCCACTAGAAAACTTCTCAAAGGACACTTTTCTGGATTATTTGAAGCAAGCAGACGACGAGATTCAAAAGAGCCGTACCTTAATGGAAATAAGGTAGAGGAAGTAATGCAGAGGGCTGTTATAGATAATAAATTTTCAATAAAATTAGCCGCTAAACTTGACCCCCGAATAGAGCATTTTATAAAACTCATGGGAGTGTGGGAATTTTACCTTCATTTAGCTGCTATAAAAAAATATAATGGATAATTGTTATATTTGTTTTAATTCTGGTTCGCTTATGGCGAGAAACTTAACTTTGTTTTTTTATGGACAATGGCAGAACGTATCCCGGTATTTTGGGATTTCAACAATATAAAGTTAAAACAAGCTCAAAGGGAACTTGATAGGACTAGGGTAAAAACCCGCCAGTTACAAGGATCTGCAAACCTATTAAGCAAATCATTCAAAAACCTTGGGACTACTTTACTTGCTACGTTCGGTGCTATTGCGGTATTAGCAGCATTCCGCAATATTCTAAAGAGCCTTAAAGACTTAGAATTTCAAATGTCGAAAGTGGCGGCTATTTCAGGTGCTACTTCAAAACAAATGATAGAACTCCGCAACAATGCTATAAAGGTTGGGGCAGCATCAAAGTTCACGGCCACGGAGGTAGGTAAATTACAGGAAGAACTTGCAAGGTTGGGATTTACAGCAAAGGAGATTGTAAAATTAACAGATTCAATTGCAGCACTTGCAATTGTAGCTGATACAGAATTGGGGCCAACTGCATTGGCTGTTGCAAAAACGATTAATGCTTTTAGTCTTTCTGCTGTCGATGCAGGAAGGGTTACAAATGTAATGGCTGAAAGTTTCGCTAATTCTGCATTAACATTAGAAAAATTTGATGCTGCAATGAGAAATGTTGGGCCTGCTGCTGTATCGGCTGGATTAAGTTTAGAGAAGACTACTGCAATTATAGCTGTACTTGTTGATAATGGAATTGAGGCATCCAAAGCTGGAACAGATTTAAGGCGCATATTGATTGAAAACGCCAAAGCTGGATTGACGTTGGAAGAATCTTTTGATATACTTAATCGATCTACGACCAGATTGCTAACTTCATTTGATTTATTCGGAGCCAGAGCATTAGTAGCAGGCGATGTATTGGCAAAAAACACTGAGCAATTGGAGATACTTGAAGACCAGTTTTCCGATACTACACGGGAAATTGACAGGATGAGACGCATCATGGAAGATAATCTAGAGACAGACTTAAAAAAATTAAAAAGCCAATTAGACGCTATCGTCCAATCAGGTAGCGATGTCAACATATTCTTTAGGGGATTTATTAACAACATACGGGATTATTTAGCAATTGAGGCCAATTTGGAAAAAACACTAGGGAATGTACTGGAAGAAATAGAAACTTTAGAAAGTGTCCTTAAAGTTATAAGGCTTGATGCCGAAGATGGGTTTTTTAAGTCATCATTTGCCAAAGATGCCAAAGGAATTGAGTCTTTAGAAAAGCAATTATTTGAATTACGAAAACTTGCTGGAGAATTATCAGGTCTTAGTGGCGCAGATGGGCCACAGCCATTAATAATAACTCCAACTGAAGATTTATTGGCGGCAGTAGAAGCCAGAAGATTAGCCGCAGAGCAAGCTGCAGAAGATGCTGAGGCTGAGATACGATCTATTAAGAATATTAAAAAAGAAATATCTACACTTAATGAAATAAGAAGCAGATCAGCTCCAGAAGACATTGGGCGAATTACCCAAAGAATAGAATTGTTAAAGGGAGAAGTTGAAGCAATAGAAGCTATTGGGAAAAGGTTAAAATTAGATCAAGAGACAATCAAGAATAGGGATAAAACGTTAAAACAGGAGCTAGAGGAAGCGGCTGATATAATATTTGAAAATGCAGAATCCATAGAAGAATTAAATCAAAGGTTACTCGATAATGCAGATGAAGGTATAGCTAAACTATTAGAACAATCGGACAAACGTAAAGAAATCAGGGATAAAGAACTTAAAGATAAGCTCCTTAAATTAGAAGCAGAAACAGAAATAACTAGAGCTGTTGAGGACCTTGCTATAGGGTTATCCAATACATTAAAATTTATTGGTGAAGAAGATACAGCATTAGCAAAGGTATTATTCATATTTGAAAAAGCTGCTGCGATAGCAAATATAATTGTTCTTGGGGCATTGGAAAAAGCGAAAATCGGTGCACAATTGGGAGTTGGGGCAACGCCCTTTATTATTGCTGCAACAATTAGACAAGCTGCAAGTATTGCTACAGTTGTAGCCACTACAATTGCCGGATTTAAAGAAGGGGTGATTGATTATCAGGGAAAAGGAACCGCCACTTCAGATTCAAACCTTGTAAGGATTTCTAAGGGTGAATCAATTATAAAAGCTTCTGCAACATCTAAATCTAAAGAGCTTTTAGAAGCCATAAATTCGGAAAGATTAAATGATGAACTTTCAGAAATATTATTAAATAATAAAATAAGTAATCTAGGGAACGATGATGTTGTTAATGCTTTGTCAGGAGTAAATAAATCAATTAAAGGATTACCAATCCATCAAACATTTTTTAATGAGGAAGGTGTTTCAAATTATATACTTAAAGAACATTCAAGGATAAGATATATAGGAAAAAAATATTATCATGGCGAATAGGATATTAAGGTTTATTCTTGATAATGATACTGAAGGTTCAATTCAGGTTGACGATCCTGTAGGCTATGAGAAATTGGAATTGATTTTAACGAGAGATGAAAAATTCATGGCAATTTCTTCTGAATTGTCAGAAATCCAACTTGGATTCTATGGAGAAGGAAGGGGCTATATTCTGAACATCTTGGATACCCAAAGTTTTGATAATGAAATAAGGATAGACATAGACATCTCAACAGATAAAGGGCAGACTTATGAAGATTCTTTTGATGGCATCTTGAATTGGGAGACATTTAAAGAATCCTTTGTAGGAGATGTTGGACATATTGCATCATTTACAATATTGAGAAGTGATTTTTTTTCTAGGTTCATGAATCATCAAGATACAAAAATAAATGCAGGGACTAACATAGATTTATATGGAGGGTCACGAGAATCAATTATTTTTAAGAATGTTACCCTACATTCACAAACAATATTAATACAATTTATTTCAGATGCGAATACTACTCCAATATTTGGGGTTAATTCAGCTTCGGCCTCATATACCCTTTATGGAATTCCTAATTTAGATGATCCAACAGTAGAGGAATTGGATGATATTACCGAATTAACGGCTAGTATCACCGAGACAATCCCAGCAGGAACAAATTATACCCTTCAGGATGATGATCTGGAAACCGATAGAGAATTTATTGTTGATGGTACAGCTAGGATAGTTTTCACAAGTGGTGCTCAAGATGTTGACCAAGTTGACCTACAATGGTTTGTGCAAAGAAATTCTGATGCAGAAATTTCAATAGGTGCGCAAACTAGCGTCACACCAGGAACACCACAACCAACAGTAGACCATGTATTGTCAAGTCCAGCATCAGCTATAATAGCAGGAAATGTACTTGATGATGAATTCAGGGTTTACTTAAAGATTGATGTAACACTTGGGGGAGTAGAAGTAAAAACGGTTACGTTTACTTTTCTAAGTAATAATATAACCATCCAGGCTGAAAGTAATTTTCAAGATACTTTAGCAAGAATGATGCTTATCCATGAACTAGGAAATAGGATAACAAATTCTATAACAGGAACAAATTCTAGGTTTTTTTCTGAATATCTTGGAAATCGTGTAACACAAATACAAAGTTATTCTTCTGATGGTTGTGGGAGTTTTAATACTTTAGGGCAAGGTAAGATGATAAGGGGGGAAAATGTCGATCTCAACGCATGGGAAATTTCATTCAGTCAGTATTTTGATGGTATTGACGGGATATTTAATCTAGGTTTAGTAGTTGAAAATGTAAGCGGATCGGATAGGGTAAGGATAGAACCAAAACATTTCTTTTTCCAATCCGGTTCCCCTGTCTTGACATTAAGAGATGTTGACTTTGAGAAAACATTGGCAACACAATTTATTTATAAACAAATAGATACAGGGTTTTCAAAATGGAAATCAGAAGATTTTAATTCTATTGACGATTGGTCTACAAACCAGATTAGGACTTCACGTTATTCTACTATCGGAACAGACAAAAACATCAAAAGTAATTTCATTGCTGCTTCTTATGCCGTCGAATCTACAAGAAGAAAAAGGATAACCTCGGAATCATGGAGGCTTGATGATGACGTTTTCATAATAGCTTTGAACCGTTCCACAGACGGAAGCGGCCCAGATAATTTAGGGGTTGCCGAAAAAGATGAAAATTTTATAGCCATAAATAATATACTTTTTGAATCCGAGGCTTATAATTTAAGGTTTAGCCCTGCAAGAAATTTCTTGCGCTGGGGAAATATTGCCAATGTTGGATTGGTGGATTATGCTGCTGATCTTTGGAGATGGCAAGGAGGTGAAGGAAATCAAGACTACGAATCACGCATACTTGGGAGTTGCGAGGGTTCATTTGATAATGTTTTATTAGTCGAAAAAGATGACATTCAGTGGGACTACTCAGCGAGCCCTTCAACCGATGAACAAACACCACTATTTAAGCCAATTTGGTATACCTTTAAAACCGCATTAAGTTTAGATGATTATAAAACATTAAGGGATAATAAAACAGATTCATTCGAAATCATTTCAAGAGATGGAACTACAACAGAATTATTTTTGTGGGAATTGAAATATAATATTTTTAAAGGGCAAGGAGAATTTAAAGCAATAGAAGCAAATGTCTGAGATAACTTTTACAGAACTAAGGCAATTCGGTGGTACATCGTTCCAAATCCGTGCTATTACAAAATTTAATGGATTGATATTCATTGCTGTAAGGGTCACAGCAGGAGGGCAAATTTGGACACATAATCCAATTACAGGAAGATTTCTATTAAATTCAACTTTTGCAGGGGATTTTGTCACCGACTTACTTGTAATACCAGTAACAACAAATGCCAGCTTTATAGAAAATACATTATGGGCTGTAACGAGTGGGACAGATGGTAAGCTTTATATATATGACAATGATGGAACATGGACAGAAAAAGCTGATTCCGGAGGGACAGGAATTAGTTCAATGGCCTTTTATAAAGATAGTATCTATTATGGTACTAATGGGGACGAGGTTTTAAAGTTTAACGGTGCATCACAAACGATATCGCTGACCTCTGCCGAAGCTGGATCAGATATTACAGCGGTGTTTGTTTTTGATGATCTTTTGTTTGCAGGGAATATTGTCGTAGGGGCCCCAATAATTTTTGTTTTTGATAATGTTTCTTGGGCAGAAGAAGATACTTTAACAGGATCAGGGGTAAACCAGGTAAACAAATTTCAAGAGTTTAGTAGTGATCTGTATGCAAGTACGCCAAAATCAGGGGCAGCGGACGATCTATGGAAAAGGGATGATGGGGTAAGCCCTGTTAATTGGGTTCCTATTACTTCTACTTCCGAGGCTGGAATAGAATCAATGGTAGTTTTTAGGGATAAGCTATATTTTTCTACTATTACAGATGATTCTATACAAAGATATGACGGAACAAATTTTGATACAATAAAAGAAGCTGTATCTGGGATAGCAAGTTATTTTGCAGCTTTTGCAGATGGGGATGACTGCCTTTATTTTGGATCAGTCGCCGATTCTTTTGTTTCTGCCCTTTTTGCCATGTGTTCTAGATGTTCCGACCAAGTTTTGATTTCTGGTGCTTCCCCTTTTGGGTGGAATGTTGAAGATTGTGATATAACCCCAGAGATTTGTCTGATAGAGGATGGTTGTTTTTGTGAAATATTGGAATTTGGCGATTGTGTAAAAATTCAAATTCAATATAATGGTCCTGGAACGCCACAATTTATTATTGAAGATTTAGATGGAATTGAAATACTAAGTCAGCCATTTGTAAATATTACAGGAATTATCTTTGAGACAGAACATTGTTTCAATAATCAGTCTCCGCCACTTTTAGGAGAACACAAATTTATAGTTGGATCTCCGGAAACGGGAGATTCTGTATGGACAGCCCTCACAGACCAGGGTGCATCCGATTTAACGAATATTATTGTAATAACAGAAGATATAATTTGCACAACTTTGGCTGGATTGATCACACGAACCTCTGATGGGGGTGCAACATGGGGCACTGTGGCAAATAATGGCGGAGGAGGAAGCTTTATTTCAATGGCTTACGACAGAGTGAATGATATTTCGGTAGCTGTAAGCACAGGAAATGATGTATGGGTATCTATCAATCAAGGATTGTCATGGGTACAAAAAACCGATATAACCACCACGGGAGTAAACAAAGTGAGTGTTGCAGGAGGTGTTATTTTTGGAAGTGGAGGTAGCGGCACAGTATCAAAATCTTCAGACGATGGGGATAGTTGGACTGCTGTTGATGTTTCTACAGCAAGAAATTTAACAGCTATTTTTGCATTAACAAATCAAACTGTTTGGGTTGGTTCTTCTGGGACTGGAGATGAATTGCACCGTACAATAAATGGAGGTTCTGGATGGGTAGCACAATCTCCGGCGGCGGGCACACAAGCATTTAATGATATATTCTTTTTTAATGCAAATGCAGGAATTGCAGGACGTACTATTGGGGCTTTACAATACACTACAGATGGTGGCACAACTTGGTTGACAGGGGTTACGGGCGTAGCAAATGGGATTAATGGAGTATTTATGTCTTCCGCAACAGTAGGATATCTTAGTGCCGACAGTGGAGACCTTTTGAAAACAGCTGATGGTGGTGCTACGTGGGCAGCAGAATCAGATGCACTTGGTGCAATAGACCTAACTGATATAGACGGAATTTCAGATTCAGAAGGGTTATTCCTTGCCGTTAGTGCAGATGGAGGGGAAAGTGAAAGTTTTGACGCAAGGACTTCTTTTATAGAAATAGCTTCAGTCCCATGTGTTGAAATTAAGGCTGAAGTTGATTGTGGCTTATTAATAAAATATACCAATGATGATAATTTTGCAGATTTTGACTATACAAATGGGCTAGTAAACCAGATCAGGATAGAGGCACACTTTTGGAGGGTAACAAATCCTACAGAAAAATCAATCCACGTAACGAGTGCAGAAGAAGTAATAGCCACTCGCCAAGTGGTAAAAAAACAAATAATGCTAGAGACGGACATAATGCCAGAATATATGCATGAGAAATTATCTATAATATTTAGCCATGCAGCAATAGAAATAGAGGGCATTACCTATGTGGCAGAGGAAGGTTATGAGCATGACCCATTCCCTAAAAATTTCAGGCAAGCAAAAGGACACGTATTGCTAACAGATAAGACATATACTAAAGAGAATATTTTTTAACATGGATTTTTATTACATTTACAATAATTCCGGTATCCCTAGGGATAAAAATCAAAAAAATAATTTTAATTGTTATGCCTGATATATTTTGCGGCGTGGATGATATAGATTTCACGCAGAAAGATTGTGGGGTGGATTTTGCCGGGATTGTTTCCGTGGCATTTCTCGACATAGACACAGCTTCACCATCGACCGCAGACCTAGAAAGTACATCATTTTGGACTGATAAAACCGCCACTTCCCCACCAACGGTTTTTATAGTCAATGAAACACGGGGCTCTGTTCCCCCGGCTACGCCAACTGAAATCGAAGGGCTTGGTAAATCCGGCCCACAGGTTACAGGAGCTGACCATACTTGCAGCTTTAAGGTTGAGGATTTGATCAACAACCGTGATTTCTTTGAGAACAAAAACCGGAGGAAATATAAGTTTGCATATAATACCTCTGGCGGCATTATGGGTTATATAGACGCTCCCGTCACTGTTTACGCACGTGTTGAAGTCCAGGAGGACATCAAGACAATGGCCTTGTGGGTGGTTGATATTAAGTGGAGTGATTTGAGTAATGAGTTTTTTGTCAACACTCCAGATAATGTATTTGACTGTTGATAGGTAGGCTTACTATTGTCTTTCATTATATATGCCACACTTTGACCTGACAACAAAAGCGGGGCAGGATGAACTTACAAAGTTATTAAGGGAATCAAAAGCCTCATTAAAAAATCCCGAAAAGGAAAAAGTTATCGGGCCACGTCCTTTATATGCCCCAATGGTGATAGAGGCCAGGGAAATGGGCATCCATATATGGGGCAACAAACCTGAAAGACTTTTAAATATAACACGCCCTAGGGAAGAACCGGAAATAACCCAATATAGGCTAGATACTTTTGAACCGATCACACAATCAAAATCTGATAAAGCCTTTACTATTCTTTTAAAAATATTCAACACTAAGTTATGGTCAATAAATTATAAGGAAAACGATCAAGGGCAAGAGCTAAAATTATTCTTAGAGAAAAACTTTTATATGTTTGGCGATTTTATACTTTACATACAAAAGGTATTGATGAAAAATATGCTGGCAGACGCAAACGGCGTAGTATTTTATAGACCTTCTAATTTTTTTATAACACAAAACCAAAAGGTTGATCCTATCCCTATAATCTTCGAGAGTTGGCAAGTATTAAAATTTGAAACAGGATTTTTTTATATCCTTTTGGATTCAGAAGTAAGAAAATCAGGCAATAAGGAGTTGCATAAAATATGGCTAGTTGATAGCGAAAAGATACAATTATGGATAGAGAAACCTGTAAACCAGGGAACGGTATGGGTATTAGAAATCGCCTGGGTTCATGATTTTGGAGTTGTTCCTGTATGGAATTTGGGAGGTCAAGTCGATGGAAGGTTTCAGGGCGTTTTCTATAAATCTTTTTTTTCTCCAGCATCACCACACTGGAACAAAGCCATAATTTCTGAATCCGATCTTGACGGGGCATTTATAAACCATATGCACCCTATAAGGATAGAAACAGCAGAAGATTGTGATTTTGAATGGAATGACCAACAGTGTATAAATGGACGCATTTTTGACGAAGTAAAAAATAAGCAAGTTTTATGTACTTCCTGTAAAGGGACAGGGAGGAAATCAGTAAAAAGCCCTTATGGTGTATATCTTGTAAACAAAGATAAATTCGGGGTTGATGAGGCAGGGTTAACGCCTGTTGAATATGCAACTATACCTACAGACCCAACACAATTATTGATTACACGCAGGGACAAGCAATTAGATGAAGGCTTGGAAGCTTTAAATATGGAAATAGTAAATCAAGTAGGGGAAAACCAATCAGGGATAGCTAAAGAAATTGATAGAGATGCCTTAAATACTACCCTACAAGCTATATCTGATCATATGTTTACAATCCATGTATTTAATTTCGTTTGGTTTACGGGGGTTTATCTTTTCAAAACCTCGTCAGGGCAAGATATTGATAAATTTATAGAAGCATCAATATCAGAGGATGGCTGGTTTCCGGCAATAGTAAAGCCTACACAATTTGATACTTTGACTATAAAAGAACTCACTAAACAAATAATAGAAGCCAAAGGTGGAGATCTTTCAAGCGGATATATTAATTCCGTTCAAATTGACCTAAACAACAAACAATTTAGTGCAGATCCGGCATTGAGAAAAAGAATTAACGCAATCACTAAGCTAAATCCTATCCCAGAAAAAACAGTTGATGAAATATCAAACATGGTAGAAAATGGCTTGACCAAAAAAGAGAACGCTATTATTTCGTTAAATATAGAGTTCTTGGTAGACACAGCAATCACCAAAGATGTAAGTTTTTTAGAAAAAACAAGGGAGGAAAAATTCCAAATCCTGCAATCCCTTGTCATTGAATTTGATCTAATGCCATCAGAATAGTTTTTTTAAATCATTTCTATTTTATATATTTGTTAAAACGTGTAAACAAATGGAAGAAGTATTGGCTAGGAAATTTCCAAATGACCAAAAGATAACAATACGAAACCCAAAGGACAATCGGGTGATTACCCGTCCTTGGCTTTCAGCAAAGCATTTAGTTGATCGTGGATGGAAGATTATCGGAAGTGAGGCCGAACCTGTAAAAAAAAGCTCAGAAAACGGCGCTGTCGCTCCTGTGGCAAAAACAACCGTAAACAATCCTGATCTTTTTACAGAAGATGAGGCTAAAGCAAAGTATGAGGAATTGTACTCAAAAAAACCATTTTGGAAGTGGGACAAACAAAAAATAATTGACAAAATATTAGCTCATGGCAAAGAAAATTAAAGACTTTTTAATAAATGATATTTTTGCCGCGGCGGGATTTGCAGCAAACGAGATAGAGTTTATCAATGCCGCTTCAGATCTTTCGGAAGTAGAGATTTCAGATGAGCTTGTTAAGAAATTCCATGATAATATGTTGTCCCGTGAGGCAGCAAAAAACAATACTGAGTTAGAAAAGATGTTCCGATCTGATCATTGGGCTGAATTTGCCAGCATCGTGGACAAAAGGATAGAGGGTGATATTAGCCGTTTGGAAGAAACACAAAAAACAACGGTAAAAGAAATTAAAAATACACCTGATAAAATTGGCAAGCTGTTGGAATTTTTAAGGACTAATAAACCTGATAAAGATGATTCGGAAACAGAAAAGAAATATACCGAACTGCTTTCAAAACATAATACCCAACAAACAACTTATGAAAGTGAAATATCGGGGTTAAAAGGTACACATCAACAAGAGCTAACTGACAAAGATAATAAATTCACAGATTATAAAATCGACAATTTTATAAAAGCAGAAATCAATAATTATAATTTGATAGACAATATCCCTGGTGGGAAAAATTATTTGGCAGAGTCCAACACAAACACCGTCAGGAACGATCCTAGATTTATCGTAGGGTTGGAAAATTCCGGTTTAGTGTTTAATGATCGTAAAGACCCCACTAAAAAATATTTTGAGGACAATAAGGAATTTGTTCTTAAACAGGTCTTAGAACCATTGATGAAGGACTGGATAAAAAATTCCCCAGGCGCATCTTCTAAGAAAACACAAACAGCTCCCGATCCGCCAGAAAACGGTAGGCCATTGACATTTCATGAAGCAAACGCTTTAAAATCAAAGGCAAATCTGGAAGAAGCGGCTACAAACCAGGGATAAAAAATCATTTTACATAATGCCTAAACCTTTTGATAGCTCGAACGTAGCGAGGTTCTGTGAGGCTGTCCTATTGGATATGTCCACCTTGCAAAGCCCTAATTATGCTTTTACATTAGGGAAACAAACTGGAATGCTTGATGCAATTACCAGTGATGAAATCAACCAAGGGGTTGATATTGAACTTTTGACCACAATGGGGGGCGAAAAACTCCGTGAGGCCAGAGTAATTTATGATCGTAGAAGTAAACATTGCGATGTACAAACTGGAGCAACCGCACTTGCAGCATCTATTTGTGATACTCCTTTTGAAGATGACGAAGGAACGGTAACAGTGGCAATTACTGATCGCATTGCTTCCCGTACCCGTCAGTTTTCAGCATCCAGGATGCACAATATTTGCGAAAACAAAGAAACTTTCATACGGAAATTTTTAATGTCCGATATGAGGGCTTTGCGTGAGCAACTTGATTTGCAAATATTTATCCTTGTGGATGCAGGGGCTGGTGTACTGAACCTTCACTCTGGAGGTACGGTAGCGGCTGGTAGTTCCAAAACTACTTTATTGTTGACTGCTGTAAATAGCCAGGATATTCCTTTGATGGGTAATTTTGTCGATATTAAACTCGATTACGCAGGGATGGAATTTGGAGGCACACCTATTATTGTTGGTGATGGCAACTTGCATAAGTATTTTACTTTGGCAAACCTTTCTTGTTGTAATGGGAATAATATTCCATTTGATGCTGCTTTGTCTAATTCAGGAGTAGCATTTTTCCTTGACCAATTGACCACAGAGGCAATAGGGGTGAATGAATCATTGATGATTGCACCGGGTGCAACCTCTTTGTTATGGTTCAATAAAAATCATAGCATTGACATCAACAATGAGTTAGAATCTCATATTGTAGTCCCTGATCCTTTTAATCCTAAACTTTTCTGGGATTGGGATTTCTTCTGGGATAAATGTGCTGGCGATAATTCTCAAGGTGCATGGATTTATCAACTTTCAGCATTTTATGAAGTGTTCAATACTTTTCAATCTGATGCATTTCAGGGATCAACTTCACCAACAGTTTCACCTGATTGTGATGATGATTTGAATGCTGTTACTGGTATCTGGAAATATGTTATAACAGATAGCTAATAAAGTGCCTATTCTTTCATGTTTTGATGGTTATATCACTTTGGGGGTACTAAACAATAGCCCCCGGAGTGGTTTGACTGTTGAAAAATTACCAGGGATTACCTCAAACCAAGTAGCAAAGCTCCGAAAATTCGATTCCCTTAATCTAACCGATTGGTTTAGTGAACTATATGAGAGGGCTGTAAATGGGCTTGAACAGGACGTAATGGAGAAATTGAGCGATCAGTTTCTTTTAGATAAAGTTGTTGATTCGCAAATTACAAGTCAATTTCCTGATGGTGCTTTAACAGACAATAATACTACACAAGCACTTGCAGGGGTAGAAATAGACACATCTGATTCTAAATATACCTTAACATACCTAAATTCGGTAAAATTCAATACTGATACTATTCCCTCTCCAAATGAAATAGACATCCTAGTCCGTGACCAAGTAGGGGGTAGGCTTTTAGACACCATAACTTTAACAGGTGTACAAGTTGGCGAGAATGAGTTATTCTTTGAGCCAGGAAATAGGTTTAATTTTGATAAACTCTATATAGCCTATTCGACAACAGCCTACACTCTAAAAGAAACTGAAAGAAATGAATTAGAGTGGTTCAATAAAAAATCAGGCTTTCCCAGGGAAATAAACAATGGCGGCCTGATCATAGATTATGAAACAAAGTGCGATGTACAACAATTTATCTGCACTAGATTAAATACATTCCGTCAAGCTCTATGGTATAGGATAGGTATTGAATTGATGATGGAAAGGCTGACTAGCGAGAATGTAAATATGTTTACTATTGACCGTGAAACCGCAACAGCTTTAATTGAAGAAGTCTATCAGCCTAAATATGACCAGGCATTAAAAAACACCAAGATAAAAGTTTTAGATGATCCTAATTGTTTCATTTGCCGCTCACCAGTGAGGGCAGTACCTTTAATGCCATGATAAACGACTTTCTCTCACATATCAACGAAAATATAGTTACCAAATTAGGTATCCATAATTACCGTATGGAGGAAGATACCGAACTCATAGAGACAGAGGAGGAAAAATATCCAGTAGTTAGGAATGAGGAAAAATTCGAAAGGATAAGCATGGATGACGATTTCGATTATGTAATGTACCATAGGGTGACTGCAGAAGCTTCTACCGAGGATGAGGATAAATCTTTCGGGAATAAAATAACATATAGGAATACCATTACTTCTAAAATGGTTGTTTCTACAAGAATACATATAGGGAAAGATTTTGTAAGGGATGTAAAAGAAGCATTTCCCCACAAGATAGATCCTCGGGTAAGTCCTACTTTGACACAAGGGATATTTGTTGAAGTTGGCGGGATTAGTTTTGACCATGATGCTAATGTACTAGAAGAATTTGGCGAGACTGGCGAATATGGAAAAATTAAAGATAATTGGTTTGTTTCAATTATCAATTACGATATAATAACTTTTGAATGTCGATAAGGGTAAATACATCGCAAGCGCAGATAGGTCCCGAGTTCACTTTTATAATTGGTGAGCAAATAGATCTAAAGCAACCTAAAGCAAGGGCTGTAGAAGGAATATTTAATGTAAAATTACCTAATGGCAATGCTTTTAATTTTCCTAGTGAATCGACTTTTCATTTAAAGATATGGAGGATAAGAAATGAGGTTTTAGAGGCCGAATGGACTAGCGAGGTATCCCCTCCACAATTAACAGATTCGCCTAGTGGGACTGTTACATGGTTGGCAACCAATAGTGAAATGAACATCCAAAATCGTTTATATTGGTATCAGCTTTTTTATACCAAAGGCGACGGGGACAATATAGATATTTGTTATGGTAATTTTAGGGTATTCTGATGGCTGTTAAATGTAAAATAATAAAAGGGAAAGAGATATGCGAAAGGCCAAATCTTTTTAGTGCCGGATATTTGGGAAGGCAACCTTTTGTAGAAGGGTTTTCCCCTACATCATTGGGTGTGTTTGCTTTAATGCCCACTGATCCACCAAATGACCTAAAATTATTAATGAATGATTTCATAAATTCTCAATCATCTGTAGAAGGAGGCAGCGGTAATTTTGAATTATTGGATGTGTTTCAATTCTATGCAATGGATACGGCGGCAAATGCTGTCATCAATTGGATTGGGCTAGCCTCAACAGATGCATTGCTGATAAATTCCCCAACCTTTGATGCATTTGACGGGATAACAGGAAACGGTGTTGACAGCCATATCCTCACAAATTTTAACCCTACCGATGACGGTGTTAAATATATCCAAGATGATGCAATTATGGGGGTGTGGTGTGTGGATAATTTATCTGCCGTAACTGGACGGTATTTGTTTGGACTAAATGCCGCCGTTGATGTTTGGTTTGGGCAGGATACTTCTCCTTCGGTATTTTTTAGGATAAATGATGCCACAAATACAGTGGCCGAATCAAATTTTTTCCTGGACAATACCCTATATTCCGTTCAACGTGTAGATTCTGCCAACCATATAGGTATAGAAGGAACTACGGAAACTTCCGCAGCAATTGCAAGCACCGGAGTAACGTCAGGGGACATTACGGTAACAGCAAGGGGGGCGGGGTCGAGACTGAATGCAGAAGTGGCTTGTTTTTATGCAGGTGCAGGAATAGGCTTTGATATAACAAATTTTGAATCAAACCTTTCAACATTTATAACCGCAACGGCAGCCCTGGGATGAAACTAGTAAAACTAAATAACACACAAGCAAATAAATTAACAGGAATATATAGTAATATATGGGCAATAGACCCTTTATATGTTGAGGATAATTTTTGGATTATCAGTATAGGAAAAGATTATAATAAATATTATGGCATTGCAAAAAGATACCTTAAAAAACTCCTTAATCAAGGGGATATATCAATTATAGATATGGAGATAACTTCGCCAGAAAGGACAAAAATAAGGGCAGCGTTTAAAAAAGATCCTCCAACAAAAAACATTGAATATAAAGGCAAACATATTACTAGTGAATTATAATGGATAATATAACAGAGATAATAGTCACAGGGGCTGCTTCTGCTGGAACTGTTGGGTCTATTTTAGGATACTTTCTAAAGAGGATAATATCTGACATAGATAACATTAAGGCCACTCTCAATGGAATACCGGGAGATGCAAAAAGTCAAGGATTGGTAGCATTGGTTCAGGAGAATAAAAACAATGATGAAAACCGTGAGATTGATTTCAAGGAGTTAAAAGGGAAAGTTGAAACATACCTGGCTAATAATCCACAAACAAAAATAGATAAAGCGGTCAATGAATTGAGACATGAGATTGAATTAAAATATCGGAAGAAATGAAATTTTCGGCTCGCTCCTTTGATAAATTAAGCACTTGTCATATTGATTTACAATTGATAGCAAAGACTGTAATTGAAATTACACCTATTGATTTTGGTATAAGTGAAGGGCATAGATCATTAGAGAAACAGCAAGAATATTTTAAAAAAGGGTTGAGTAAGATTGACGGGATAAATAAGAAAGGAAAACACAATTATGATCCTTCAATGGCATTTGATTTTTATATATATGTTCCTGGTAAAAAACTTTCATATGACAAATATCATTTAACATTTATTGCTGGATTGTTAATTGCTGTTGCAAAAATGCTTAAATTAGAGAAAAAAATAACCTATGATGTAAGATGGGGAGGTAATTGGGATTCAGATGGGGAGATAATTTATGATCAAACATTCCAAGATTTACCACATTTAGAACTAATATGATTATGGCACTACCTAAACTAATTTCAATTTTAGCCCCAAAGATTTTTAAAGTAATAAAGAACCTCAAATCAAAAGATGGAGGGGAAGGCAAGTTAAACCTCAAACTTTTTGGACAGGACATAGCAGTAGATCTTTTTAGGGTTGGTATCTTTATAGTAGTCCTTTTGGCTGTTTTTGGGGTTATCGACTGGGAAACTGTAGAAAAAGCTGCCGGATATTTCGGCTTCTGATTAATTGTTTAACTTTACACTAAAAAATCATGGCAAAACATATCAGACCAATACCAACAAGCCCATCAAAACCTAAAAAGGGCTTATAAATGGGTAAAATAAATTTTCATCTCGTATTACCAGAATGGGAAGAAAGTACCACTGTTGCAGCAATGAATAAAATACTTGACTCTTTATCAGTAAAGAAGCGTAAAAAGCTTAATAAAAGTATAAAGAAACAAGCCAAATTAATCAATAATGCCACTACCAATACGGCGTAAAGGTGAAAGGGTATCAAACTTCATTTCTAGGTGCATGAGAAACCCTATTGCAGTGAAGGATTTTCCGAAATCAGGGCAAAGGTTTGCTGTTTGTCAATCGCAGTCCAAGAAAAGGTAAACTATTCCAATATTAAATATAACAGGGGTCTCGGAATATTGAGGGGTAAGACCTATCTCATATAAACCACCATTGATATAATTGCACATAATCAAGAACTTTCACTTTATCCAAAAATAGTTGCTATTTTACTTGCATACTATAATGCATTGCATTACCTTTATAACATGAATTTAACACTAAGTGCACCCGAAACCATGAAAGCTGCTTATGAAATTTTAGGAAGTATGACTTTTAAACAATTAAGATTTATTGAGAAAACCGCAGATTTTAATAATGAAAAAGAAGATTGGCTAAGACAAAAAAACTACTAACACCAGAAACCATGACATTCGAAGTAAATCAAAAAGTACATTATATACCATTTGAAGGATGTGACTCATCTCAATATGAGAATGGAATGATTAAGTCAGTTCGAGAATATAATCATGTATTTGTGGTCTATCATTGTAATGAAGATTGGGAAAATTTCAATAATTATACTGCTCAATGCACCATTATATCCAAATTAAAAGCTGGATGGATTTAAATACTATCAAAGATAACATGAAGAAAGAATTAAGAAGTAAGGTTTTTAATAAATGCAATCAAAAGTGTGCCTATTGTGGAAACGACTTAGAGTACAAAGATATGCAAGTAGACCACTTTTATCCTAAAGCCATTAGCCATCACTCTGGCCGTCGGTATCCCTCTGGATTCTATGACGAAAATAAAAAAAGTGTAAATGTTTTATTGCCAGTGAATTTTGATTCATTTGAAAATCTAATGCCGGCATGTAGAAAATGCAATCACTATAAGAGGGCTAAAATGCCTGACGAATTTAGAGCAGCATTAATGCTTTTGCATGAAACGGTATCTAAAATGTACATGCCATCCCTTGCAATAAAATATGGAATAATAGAAATAATAAAGCCGTTTGATGGAGATTTTTATTTTAAAAAGCAAGCTAAAATACTAGCAGAGATATGAACAAAGAAAATCTCATAAAATGTTTAAAAAAGGTAGCAAAGGAACGGGATAGACTTAAAAAAGCAAAATATCAACTTGCTAATGTTTTAGAATCAACATTAGAAACTAAAAATGAATTAGAGAAGTCACTCCAGACCCTTAAAGAAGCAGTAAGAGAATGGTTAAAAGCCGGGGATGATTTTGCAACCAATAAAATCAATGAAGATAAATACGATAAGATATTTTATAAACTCAAAGAACTAATAAAATGA
>SDBV01001126.1_pt1 | contig 39772 bp, 79 predicted proteins | sample 2277081 | NCBI WGS metagenome assembly SDBV01 (sample SAMN10402039, study PRJNA504765) | marine sediment metagenome | isolation source: marine sediment core GS10_PC15, 223 cmbsf | place: Arctic Ocean: Southern Knipovich Ridge | collected 2010
AAGTAATTATGTTGATACTTTAGCTGCATCTGATGTTGATTTATCTTCTTACTGGACAGAAAATAACACAGTCTTTAACAACACTTATGAATCACTTGCAAATGCTCAAGCTAATGCTACAAAGTTAGATAATCTTAACTTAGATGCTTATGTAGCAGATGAAGTTTTACTTCAAAATGATTCATCATTAGATACAGGAAATTATACAGCAGGAACAAATATAACCATAACTAATCATGTGGTTTCACTTACGGTTGCTTCTGTAAAAGAATGGTTAGATAAAGTATATATGAGCATCACTTCTAATCTTGATGCTTATGACCCTGCAAGTATAGTATTTTCAAATGACACTTCTACTGTTCCTAACACTTGGGATATAGATAATTACACAGCAGGAACAGGGACAACAGTAACAAACCATGTTATAGCTTCTACAATCTCTGATGATATGTCTGGATATGAACCTCTTAATATTTCAGTTGTAAATGATACAATAACTCAAATAGGAAATAATACTTATACACTTATTGGAGAAGGTGGAAACCTTTCTTGGAATGAAACAATAGCAGACACATTGTATGCTGATATAAATGTTAATATTGATGCTTACCCTCCAGACGAAGTTTTACTACAAAATGATTCTTCTTTAGATACAGGAAATTATACAGGCTCAGGAAACATAAGTGTTGCTGAACATGTAGTCTCATGGGATTATGCTTCTGTCAAGTTAACATTAGATAAATTGTATCAAGCTGTAGGAGATTACTTAACTTCTACAGAGTTAAATGCTTCCTATGTTATCAATACTTCACTAGATAAATACATAGCAGATAGTGATTTAGATTCAATAGCTGAGTTGAATTCACAAATATCAGAAACAGTTTTAATTAGTGGTGGAACATTAACAGACACTAAATGGTGTGTTGCAGATGGTACTTCAGGAGCAATAGATTGTAATGTAGAACCTGTTGTTGATACAGTATCAGATGATTTATCTTCTTACTGGACAGAAAATAACACAGTCTTTAACAACACTTATGAATCACTTGCAAATGCTCAAGCTAATGCTACAAAATTAGATAATTTAAACTTAGATGCTTATGTAGCAGATGAGGTTTTACTTCAAAATGATTCAAGTTTAGATACAGGAAATTATACAGCAGGAAGTAATATTACTGTGTCAAATCATGTAGTCTCCCTTACAGTGGCTTCTGTTAAAGAGTGGCTTGATAAAGTTTATATGAGCATAACTTCCAATTTAGATGCTTATGATGCAACTAACATAATCTTTAGTAATGAGACAGAATTAAATTCAACAATAGACCAAAGAGATTCTGATACAATTTATGATGATACTTCTATCAATGCAACTATTGATGGATTAAACTTAGATGCTTACAATGCCGACAATATTGTTTTCAATAATGATAGCTCTACACTTAACAAATTATGGGACGTAACAAACTACACAGGAACTGGAAATATAACAGTAGCAGGTCATGTAATCTCATTAAACTTTGCTTCTATAAAATTAACATTAGATAAATTATACTCTGCTTTAAGTCTTGAGACTTCTGTCAAGAATAACGAAACACAAAGAGTAAATGATAACACTACAATAGATTTAAGAATAAAGGCAGGAGAAGGAGGAGGTAATGTAACAACTGCTTGTGGTAATGGAGAAGTCTTAATGGGAGATGATGCTTTAATCTGTAATGATTTCAATAGGTCAATTTCACAAGAAAGCAATAATACTTTTGTTAAATTAGATAATGCTAATGATTCTTATCCTACTTTGATAGCAGACAATACTTTTACTGGAGATAATACTTTCACTCAAACTGTGGTGGGGATTTTCCCAAATGTCAGTAATGAATTAACCACAAAAGAATATGTTGATACTGCTTTAGGAGGGGCTAATTTTGATTTCTTTTTGCATGATGGAGAGAGTGATATAGGTTTGGAAATGAATATAACATCACATGATGATGAAGAGAAAATTACTTCAGCAACTTTGGGAGCAGGTTCAGGACAATTAATATTTAACTTTTCTACCCCAGTTAATGAGCCAGTCTTTGATACATTAGTTGCAGGGGTAATGGAAGGACACTTTCATTTGAATACAACAGGAACAAAAGATGTAACTATTTTCTGGGAAATCTTTAATACAACAGATGGGTTATCTGAAACATTAATAGCAACAAGTGAAAATACTTCAGTAATAACAGGAGATTCTATCGCTTATGCTACACATGCCTTATTACATGATGATTTTGTTTTTGGAGGAAGGTTATGGGTAAAAATATATGCTAATGTCGCCTCTTCAGGTTCAAATGTAGCTATTACAATAGCTATGCAAGGAACTACAAGTTCAAGAATAGAAGTTGAAACAACAACAGATGTGTTCAATTCTATTTATGTAAGACAGGATGGAGCTAAGCCTCTTATAGGAAACTGGAATGTGAGTAAATTTAATATTTCAACTGATGATAGTTTTATCGCAAGAAGCAAGATTTATACTACAATCAATTCAGTATTTCAAAGTCTTAATGATTTCATAGAAGGTTTAAACCTTGATGCATATCCAGCAGATGAATTGTTATTACAAAACGACTCATCATTAGATACAAAAAACTACACAGCAGGAACTGGAATAACAGTTATAGAACATGAGATAGTTTCTACAATCTCTGATGATATATCAGATTATTGGGAAATCAATAATACAAAGTTTAATGATACTTATGCAATAAACACATCTTTAGATAAATACATAGCAGATAGTGATTTGAACACAATATCAGAATTAAACTCTCAAATAGGAGATGCTACAATATTAGTAAGTGGTGGGACACTTACAGATACTAAATGGTGTGTAGCTGATGGAACAAGTGGAGCAATAGATTGTAATGTAGAACCTGTTGTTGATACAGATACTCATCAAGGTTATGCTAATATAGGAATGAAAAATGAAACTAATCAAGTATTCATAGGGACTCAAAAATTTGATGTAATACAAGCAGAGAATTGGGCTAATGCTACAGATGCAATAATTACAAGAACAATTGATGTATCAAATTATACAGGTTCAGATAATATAACAGTTTCAAATCATGTAATATCTTTCAATTTTGCTTCTGTATTACTTACTTTGAATAAGTTATACATATCTATCACAGCAAACTTAGATGCTTACAATGCCGACAATATTGTTTTCAATAATGACACTTCTACTATCCCTAATACTTGGGATATAGATAATTACACAGCAGGAACTGGAATAACAGTTATAGAACATGAGATAGTTTCTACAATATCAGATGATATGTCTGGATATGAACCTCTTAATGTTTCAGTTGTAAATGATACAATAACTCAAATAGGAAATAATACTTATGCTCTTATAGGTGGAGGGGATAACACTTCTTGGAACGAAACCATAGCTTACACTTTATTTTCAGGCAAGAACTTAACTGGATTATTCTATGGTTTGGAAACTGAAGTTGATAATTTGAATCTTGATGCTTATGTAGCAGATGAACTTTTACTTCAAAATGATTCTATACTTGATACTAAAAATTATACAGGTTCAGGAAACATAACAGTTTCAGAACATGATATAACTTGGAACTGGGCTTCAGTTTTACTTACATTAAATAAGTTATTCATGTCAATTACATCTAATCTTGATGCTTATAATGCAGACAATATTGTATTCTCTAATGACAGTTCAACCTTAAACAAAGCTTGGGATGTAGCTAACTATACAGCAGGAACTGGAATAACAGTTATAGAACATGAGATAGTTTCTACAATATCAGATGATATGTCTGGATATGCTCCATTAAATGGCTCTGAATCATTTACAGAAGATGTAACATTTGATAAGGCAATAACAGCTGCAAACATTACAACAACAAATATTACAGTATCTAATAAAATGTGTTTAAATCCAACATGTACGCAATTCATCTGTTCAAATTCAACAGATATATTAATTTCAAATAATGAAGCAGGAGTTAGCTGTTAAAGATGGGAAAAGGTATATTCATAATTTTAGGAATTGCATTAATAGGAATTTTTACTTTAAGTGGAGATGTAAAATCAGATGATATAGAAAAAGAATTAAATAATGAGAAAGTCTATACATCCTATGAAGAACTTGATTTAATTAAAGGTGAAATTCAAATAAGTTCTGGAGGTTTCTTTAAACAAGACAATAAGATAGTTAAAAGAAATGAAGTTGTTGATTTGTTAGAAGCCGAGATGGTTAATCAAGGAAAAGTTTATTCTTGTAATATTACAGAAGATAGTGATACTGGTGCTAAATGTAAATCTATAAATGGAACTTTTGAAGTTGAGCTAAACATTACAAAGAAGAAAAATGGAAATTATCCTATTTGGATTGAGAAACAAAATAAAAGCTATAAAGAAGGAAAATCAAAACCTAAAGACAAGACTTACAAAAAAGATATTACTAATATAATTCTTTCTTCATCAAATCCAAGTAAAATATTAAAGGTGAAATTAGAAAATATGAAAGATGTAATTCACATTGGTGATAAATCAACAACTATTAAGATTATAACAAATGCAAGTTCACCAAATTACGGAGAGTCCTATATCAATAATTTTTCACCAGATACAAATTATGATGGTACAGATATGAAAATACATCATAGAGGTTTAAGTCCTAATGGAACTACACCTTTCTTTGTTAATTTAACTGCTATAATCCCTCCAGACCAGATTATAACTGAAATACTATTTGATTTCTATGAAATTGATACAGGAGGTATCAACACATCTTATAATGGCTATATCATGAATTGCACTTTTGATGAGTCTACTGTAACCTTTAATAATTATTGTTCAGGAAATCATATTGCAGAAGTTAATCAAGCAAATGAATTATTTAAGGTAACTCAGGTTTATGCTACAGGTAATCGATATAATATAACATGGTATCCAGCAATCGCACAATTGCTTTATGAAAAGAATAATTATCATACTGTTTATTTCCTTAATAGTATTCCTATTGATAGATACTCTAATCCAGCAGATAGGGAAGACGCTAATTCCTGGAATATATTTATAACTTTTGATATAGGTAATACAAAACCAACAAACCCTGAACCAATAATCAATTCAACAAATGTAAACAATCAAAGTAATAATAATTTAGAATGTGGATTTTTTTGTAATGATGATGATGTAGGAGATACTATGACCTTTGATATAAATTGGTTAATTGGAAATGATACTTCAGGTTCAGGAATTGTTCAAGGAGTTAAACATTCATCATATATAGATACAAGTTGTGTTGAAGATGCTTATACAAAAGCCTTCTTTGATGCAGGAAACATAACTGGAGGAGAAATATTCTGGTGTGAGGTAAGAATATATGACCAACAATCTTATAGCGATTGGGTGAATTCAACAATACCAGTTGTTACTCAAACAGTGGCAGTAGCTTCAGATTGTGATTTAGGTTGTGTACAAGTAAGTGATGGGTGTACTGCAATAGTAGGAGATGGTTGTACAATAATAACAAAATGAAATTAAAAGTTATAATAATAGGATTATGTATGATTTTATTAATTGGTTTTGTAATGGCTATTGAATGTCAAGATGAAACCGACATAGACAACATTCCCTGCGATATGATAACTCCAATAATACAATGTGCTAATCTAACTTATAATGTTACGAATACAGCAACTGGTTTATTAGCACAGAATGGAACATTGACTCCAATAGGTGATGGAACATATAAATTTGTTTTTACACAAGGTATAGGAAATTATAATGTATTCTTGTGTGAGGGTAGTTTGCCTTCTGGAACACTTTCTGTAGGAAGCTTCAAAACAATAGTTACAGCACAAAACTGGGGCATATTTTTCATACTTATATTAGCTTGGTCTGGCTTGGTAATAGGGATATCTATTCATGATCCTCCTACACAAAACTTTTTTGTTGTAATCTCTTCAATACTTTTGGTAATAACTGGAATACATATGTTTAGAAATGGGTTTTTCAATTTAAGTGGATTCATTATTGAGTGGTTCCCATTAATACAAATACTAATAGGTCTATTCATATTCTTATACTGGACTTGGAAACAATATGAGAATGATTAAAATATAGGGAGATGAGAAAATGTTAGAAGCAATTGAATTCATGGTTTTAATAGGGTGGGGTATATTGATGATTGGATTTGTAAGGAAAGATTATACAATAACTTCTTTGGCTGCAATCTTCATAATGATTATTGGAACAAGCATATTAACCAAAGCAGAAGGTACTTTAATCAATATTGGTTTTGGTGCAGTTCATATTGCAATTGGTTTTTACGTTCTGGTAAGAAGTGGAATAGAAACTTATAAAGGAAAGAGCTTTAAGAAGCCTGAGTTTATTAAGACTAAAAAAGAAACGGAGGAAGAAGAAAATGGTATTCAAGAAGAATGAAACTGAAGAGGGACAAGGAGAGGTTGAAGATCAGGATGAAGTGGAAGTTCCTAAACCTAACACAAAGAAAGAAGAAAAGGAAACAAGGATAGTTGTTGTTAAGGCTGAAGAGGTTCCAAAGGTTGAAGCAAGGGAAGTTGAACTTGAAGGAGAACCTGTAGTGATTGAAACAATAGAAGAAGCGATTACAGAAATAAGAAATGACATTAGAACTATAAGGAAGAGTTTGACAGGATGATTGACTTAATATTTGGGATAGTTAAAGATGGGAAGTTGCAGACTACAAATACAATGGCAATTACCATCTACCCAAATAAAACTTTGGTGTTTACAAAGACACAGAGTGGAAGTGTAATGCAATCATCCATTGAAGGATTACAATTAAACCCTGCAACAATAGTAAAAGAGTTTCCAGACTTGAAAGACCAACCTTCAAACTATGTAAAGAAAGAAGGGATAAGGAGATTCAAGGAGCATATCAAGAGCTTGGGTTCAATGATGGAAATAAAAGAATACTTGAAACAAGACTTAATGAAGCATGGCTATAAATTAATAGGTTCACGACGAAAGGGGTTCCGGTATAAACGGGAAACATAAAATGGGAACTTTGGTTGATGATGCAATTGCATTGGGGGTAATGATAATATTTGTAATTATCATATGGGCTGGTTTCAAGAAGAAGCCAATAAAAGAAGTGATTGAAGATTTAAAAGAAATGTTTAAAGGAGAAGAAGAACAAGAATAATAGTCATGAAAATTAATGGGGGAGGATTTTTATGATAAAGGTTGATACATATATCATATGTTTTCAATCCCCTACTCCCCCAATAAATATAAAAGAGAAATAAAAAATGAAAAATAAAAACTGGGAATTATATATTTGGATGATTATGGGATTTACTGCGGGGATCCTTTTTATTGCCCATATAATTAAAAATGGAATGTATTCAAACCAAAGTATCTTAATGGCAATTTTATTAGGAGTTTGTATTATGAATGTAAATGATTGGTGGATAAATTACAAATTAGATAAAATAGAGGAGAAGATAAAGAATGGCTGAAGAGCAAATATTAAATCAGGAAAATGCAACGGAAAACTTAACACCAGAAGAGCAACTGCAATATAATGAGTGGCTTGAGAAAGTTGGTGGGTTTCCGCAAGAGGAAATAAAACCAGGAATACATCAGATATTCAATAAGATAATAAAAGATGATGATAAAGGCAAACCCTTATTTGACAGCATAAAAACATCTGCTCTTAATGAAAATGAACTTGATGCTTTCAGGCATACAAGGAAAGCAGCCGTAGTTTCAAAGTTATTTAACTTTCCAATGATTACAGATTATCTAATAGAAGATGGAAAGGTTATTACTGACTCTGCATTAAGTTGTAGCAAAAGAAAAGGCGGAGCATTCTTACAAGCACTTACAACCACAAGAAAAGAATTTACAGGCAAGGTTGGTGGTGGAGATAAGAAAAGTGGATTATTTAGTGGTAAAAAAGAAAGTGAATAGGGAGATGATATAATGGCAAAAAAACCAATGATTGAAAAAATAGATATATTATTTGATGACTTTGAGAAGAAACAAAAGGAAGAAGAGAAAATCTTAACAAAAAAATCAGGAAGATTTTTCAAAACTCCAGTCAAGATAAAAGCAGGAGCAAAGAAGAAAATAAAGCAAAACAAGATTCTGTTATTAAAAGTATCTCCTTTGGGAAACATAATGCCAGAGTGGGTTAAACTTGCAGACAATATGGTTTGGAACAAGGATGCTGGTGCTTATCAGGTTGCACATGCTAAATATATATTACAGTTCATGGGAAAATATCCTTGCATGATTGTTCCTGAATGGAGCATGAAACCTTTCTCTCCAAGAAAGAATATGGATGACCAAACTTCTGAAGAACAAGAAATGATATTCATGCAGAAGTTTATAATCAAGGTTGCAAAGATGGAAGCACTTGACTTAAAGAAAAAGGGTCTTGGTGGGAAGAATGTCATCTGGATTGGTTTAATTGTAATTGTAGCATTGTATATGCTTATGAAAGCGTTTGGTCTTGAGGTTTGATAATGAAAGGAGATACATTTGAAATAAAGGTTAGAGGTATTGATAACAAAGCCTTATATAAGGATAAAATCCCAATAAACAACCAGAAGAAGCTAAACAATGTTTTCAATATTTTAAAGTATAAGTTTGATATTTACTATAAGAAAATAAAAGGGGGAGAGGAGAAAGGTTGGTTTGATGATTAAAAATGAAACTATATTTAAAAACAAGAATAGATAATAAGGATTATATTGATGTTAGATTTAGTAGTTTACTTTGGGCTTATCTTGTAGTTAACTTCGTATGCATGGTTTTTTTCTTTGGTGGGTTATGGTTATTAGATTTATTATAACCTACTAATTTATTAAACTTTTATTGGTTTTACTAGTAAAATGGTAAAGGATAAAAACATCAGAAGTATTTTTATTAATAAGAAAACTGGACAACGTTCCATAGTTCTACCAAAAGATTTATTCAAAGGCAAGAATAAGGATGCCAAGAAAATAAAATTGAATAAAGTGGAGTTTATGAAATAATGGCTAAACAGTTAACAATAACATTTAGAGGAAGGAGTAAAGGTAGTCTAAAGAATCTTGGAGGAAACCCTACTATTTCTGTTCCTTTAAATCAAGCAAAACAATTCATAGCAAGAGCTGGAAAGGAAGGACTTAGAGTTGTTGCTTCAACAACAAGAAGCCCAGAGAGATTAAGTTCCTTTGAACAAAAGAGAATGCAGCAAATCTCAAAAGGATTAATCAAACCAAAACCTCAAACTATTTCACAGGCAGTTCCTGTTCAGGCAGCTCCAGGAAAACCCCAACTAACACAAGATGATATAAGACGAAGAACAATTGAAAGATTAAGACCAGATTTAAAAAAGAAAGCAGAACAAGCAATTGTTGAAGATAGAAAGATTAAATTTGAAGGTAAAGAAATAATTGCGGTTATTGATAATTTTGCACCAAAAGACAGAACAAGTGCTTTAAAAACTATAAGAAAACAAGCTGAATTAAATGAGCAATTAAGAAGAGAAACACAAGAAATACTTGAAGGTAAAAGGAAGTTCTTATCTGATGAAGTATCATTATCATTACCAGAAAAGAAAGGGAAATTTCAAAAAGCAGCAGAAGGATTAACAGAAGATATAAAAAGATTATCAGATAAAGCTAGTGAGAAAATATTCGGTACTAAAAAGTTTAGAGTTGAATTAAATCCATTTGCTCCTGTTGGGATTGCAATAAGACCAATAACTAAAGATTTTAAGGCAAGTCCTGGAACAATTAAATTAGGAAATGTTAATGCAGGAAGTATTGTAGATTTAGCTTCATACTTTATTCCTGTTTTCGGGGTATCAAGGGTTGTAATTGAATTAGGTGCTCTTGGGGATAAGATTAAGAATGAAGAAAAACTTACAACAGAAGATAAAATCTTTGCATCAGTAGTGGCACTTGCAGGTATTTTAAAGGTAAAGGGGTTAAGTAAAACAAAATTGGGTGAAACGAAGATTGTTTCTAAATTTACAGATAAGGTTACAAGTAGTTTAAAAAAAGAAGGAGGGATAACTAGATTTGTTACTAAACAATTCAAGAAAAGATTACCAAGGATAAAAGAAGTTGAAGAGATTGTAAAACCTTTAAAACCTAAACCAAGTAAAGTTTCAAAGGAGATAACAGGTTTACTTGATGATTTAAAATTAAAAGTAACTACCAAAGAAAAAGATGTAATAAGAGTTATTTCAGGCAAAGATGTTGTTAAAAAAAGATTTGTTAAGGAAACCGATAATATTCTTATTGACATTTTCAAGAGAAGAGAACCAAGAAAGATAATAAAAGTATTACAAGATACAAAGAATAAAGTTAAAGAATTAAAAGAAATCCCTTCTAAACTAAAAGGAAGCATAGATGATTTAAAGAAATCAATAACCACTAAAGAAGTTGAAGTAGGAAGAATTCTCAAGGCAGACAAGAAAACAGGGAGATTTAATGTTGAAGATGTGTTGGTTGATAAATTCAAAATAAGACAACCAAGAAAAGTATTTCAAATAATCAATAATATTAATAGACAAATTAAAACACTAAAACAAAGTCAAAGAATAAGATTTCAAAATTCTTTGGATAAACTAAAGAAATCAATAACCACTAAAGAATTTGAAATAGGAAGGGTTCTCAAAGCAAACAAGAAAACTGGAAAGTTTAATGTTGAAGATGTGTTAACTGATAAATTTAAGGTTACTCAAAAAAGGAGATTATTCAAAGAGATTGATGATTTAGAAAAAGGAATAAAGAATACAAAATTAAGAACCAATCAAAAGATTAGAAATTTGATAAATGATTTCAAAACAAAATTAACTACAAAGGAAGTTGAAGTAGGGAGAATACTTAAAGCAGATAGAAAAACTGGAAAGTTTAATGTTGAAGATGTGTTGGTTGATAAGTTTAAGTTCAGACAGAAAAGAAAAGTGTTTCAACTTATGGACAACATAAAAAAAGAAATAAGTAAAGTTAAAGTAGTTTCAAAAAATGTAAAAGGCAAACTCTTTAAGGAAATAGATGATATTAAAAAATTGGTAACAACTAAAACGACAAAAGAAGTAAGAGGTTTCTCAAATCAATTTGAAGTAATTGAAAGGTCAAAGAAAAGGAAATTATTTAAAATCATTGATGACTTAAAGAAAGAATCAAAAAAGATAAAACCAAGATTATCAACTAAGGAAGATATAACAAGACAGATAATAAGTGAATTGAAAAGACCAAAACCAACAAAAAAGCCAACGCCTTTTCCTACAATAATTAAAGAACCAAAGCCAGATTTCAAGAAGATAATTGAAGAAAGATTAAATGCCAGAGGTATAAAAGTAAAGTTATCAAAAGTAAATCAAGACTTCTTGGAAGGACAATTAGCAGCAAGATTTAGAAATAAGCCATCAGAGTTCATACCAAAAGAAAGGCAACTTGCACTAAAAAGATTTAATGAAAAGATTAATATAGATGTTGCTGGAAAAATTAAACAAGAAAGGAAAGCATTGAATGTTGTTTCAAAGAAATCACAAAAGAATTTAGTTATTGAACCTGTTCTTGACAGTCAAGGAAATATAAAAGGATTCAAGCAAGTTGATAAGAATAAAATAAAAATTGATAAGGATAAAAGTCCTTCAATCTTTGATGTAGTTAAAACAAAATCTGGAAAAGAAATAAAGGTATTCAAACCAAGAGACCCTCAACTTCCAAAAGGTTCTAAAGTTACAAAAGATGGATTGGTGGTATTACAAAAAACAGAAACAAAAGTTCCAACAATTTCACAAAAGAAATCAATTGCTGTTAAGGTAAAAATAAAAAATAAGGATGTTGGTAATTATGTTACTTCAAGACAAACTTTTGATAAGACGGTTCAATCATTAAAACAAAAAGGGATAAAACCAAAAGCATTTAAAATATCTGAAATAACAGAACCTATAAACAAAGGAGGATTAGGATTAATTCTAATAAAAAATGATTTTGATGCAAATTCCCCTTCTCAAAAAATAAAAGTTTCTGAACAGATAAAACCTTTTGAAGGTGTTAAGGAAAAAGAGAAAGTTTTGATAAGAGAAAATGTAAATGTCTTTGAAGGAATTGCATTTCGTGAGAAGATAAAAGAAGTTGTAAAAGAAAAGATAAGAGAAAGGATAAAAATTAAAGAGAGAGTAAATGAAAGGATTAGAGAGAAAACAATACAAGAACCTAAAATTCCTAAAGTTCCATTAGTCCCTATACTACCAAAAGATAATGAGAAGACTTTAGCAAAGAAAGGAAAAAGTCAGGGTTGGATTCCTCAATTAATTAAATCTGGTAGATGGAAATCAATAGTAGCAAAATCAATGAGTAAAAGAAGAGCAGGGATAATTGCACAATCAAGAGTAGATAATACCATAGCTGCAACTTATAGAATAATTCCAAAAGGAACTATCAAGAAAGTTTCAAAGAAGGAAAATAAGTTTTCCAAAAATTCAAAGTTCCGTGATTTTGAAATCTTCCAGAAATCAGGGAAAAGAAAAAAATCACTTCCAAAAAATACCTACATAGAATTTCGGAAAAATCGTCTGGACACCATTGGAGAAGTTAAAGGGATTCAAGCTTTCCCTAAAAAGAAAAGGAGAAAGAGATGAGCATAAATCAAATCAATGAGCTGGTAACAAAATATAAAGTTAAGCCAATAATCCTTAAACTAATAAAACAAAACAAACAAATTATTCATGGAGGCAGAGCAATCAATGTTCATGTAGGATTTCCATATAAAAGATTCTCCAGAGATTATGATATATTCACGAACAAGAACCCAAAGAAAGCAGCAAATCAATTAGATAAGGAACTTGATATTGCAAGAGGAAGCAACTTTCATTATGTAAAACAAGCAGTACATAAAGGTACTTATAAAGTCAAGGATTTAGGTTTAGATTTAATTAAAGGAAATGATGATGATAAAACCATTGCTGACTATTCAAGGAAACCAAGAAGACTTAAAACAATTATGATAGATGGATTTAAATATTCAGCTCTTGAGGAAATAAGAAAAAGGAAAGTTAAACTTCTTAGTAATCCAAACTTTGCATTCAGGCATGAGAAAGATAAGCAAGACCTTCATACAATAAATTTATTTTTAAAAGCTAAAGGGAGGAAGAAGAAATGAATAAGAAAGGACAAGCCATGCTTATTTTTGGAATAATGATATTTGTATTTGTGTTTATTCTTGCAGTAGTAATGACTTCACCTCTAAAAGATTTCACAGACACTGCGAGGGATTCAGCACACCTTGACTGTGATAATTCAAGCATAGCAACTGGAATACAATTAACGTGTGTAGTCATAGACCTTACATTACCATTATTCATAGTTACATTGCTTACTGCTGGAACTGGATTTTTAGTCTTGGATAGAAGACAATAAAATGAAATTTAGATTGTGTATAATGGTTTGTATAGTTCTTATATTAAGTTCTATGGCTTCAGCATGGTGTGTTTTAGGTGTGGGGATTAGTTGTGAAAATCAAGTTGATTCAAATGAAGATGTTGAAATAATAAAACAAAGTCCTTATGAAACAATAATAAAAAGAGGACAAGTTTATGAGGTAACTAAATATGGATATCCTAAAAATGTTCTTGATGATGGTGAATGGAAAGATTATACTGAAGTCCATAGTCTAATGAATAAAGAAGGGTGGAATTATGAAATATTACCTGATGGTATTAATAATATAAAACTAATTGATTTCAATGCTACTGATTACATTATTGAAATGTCAAGCAAAAACTTGAATGAGAATATTCCTATTAAAGTTAAGGGAAAGAAACTATCAAGTATAAAATTTAATTCTTTGGAACAAAAGAGATACTTCAAGATTAAAACTCCTGATGTAATGACAAATAATATAACTTTAGGTTCACGTTCAACTACATTAAAAATACTTGCAGACAATTCAAATACTTCTGATGCAGTTATGATTCAATCTTTTCCAGATACAAACTTTAATGATAATTCATTACTTGCAGGTTTTAATACAAACAACATAAATAGAATTGCAATAGTAAATAATAACACAGGTATCCCTTCAAACCAAAGAGTATTTTATGCAGAATTAAATTTAACTTGCTTTGATGCTTGTACAGTAGGTTATGTATATAATATTTATAGATTGAGGAAACAATTTACTGAACTTAATATAACTTGGAACGCAGCAAACACTTCTGATAATTGGGACACAGCTGGGGCTTCTGGTGCTGGAGATAGGGAATTAGTATATAGTGGAGAAACTTTTAGACCTTTAGGAAATAATAAGTATGGTGTATTAAGTATTAATGGAAGTAATTTTACAAAGATTAATCAGGGGATGATTAATGGAAGTCTGCCTTCTTATGGATTTTTAATAAGAAATAATGATGAATCAACTCCTGTAACCTTGCCTTCATTCGCTTCAAAAGATAATGCCAATGTTACAAACAGACCTGTGTTCTTTTATAGGTATGGTACAAATGATAATCCACTTAGACCAACATTAAACTCTCCATTAAATAATTCTAAGTTTACAAATCTTCCTACTTTAAGCTGGAATAATGGAACAGACCCTGAAGGAAGTACATTAGCATATTATTTGGAAGTTGATAATGACGCTGAGTTTGGTTCTCCAGATTATGTTAATGCTTCAATAAATGAAACTGAAAATCCAACAAGTGATACAACATCAGGATTATTAGGTGGACAAGTTTATTATTGGAGAGTGTTGGCAACTGATGGAATTGATAATAGTTCTTGGTCGCAAACTAGATTCTTTAATCATAATGTTTCAATTATAAACTCAACTGTTGAAATAGAAACACCAATATTTTCAGGAAAGTTAACAACCATTTATTTCAATGTAAGTTATACTAATGCAAGTAATTTTATTGATGATATAAGTGCAACCATGCAATATAATGGAAGTATCTTTGATATGAGTGAAAACCAAATAGAAGGAGGATTATCAAGATTTTCTCAAGATGTAATAGTTCCTTATGAGATTACTTCCTTACCTATATTTTTTAATACAACAATATCTTATAACAATGGTTCTATTGGATATGAACAAACAATTAACTTTACACAAACAATAGATGAAGTTGTTATGGGTTTTTGTAATGATACATTAAATGCACTATTTTTAAATTTTACATTCAAAGACGAAGAAAATAGTTCATTACTTGCTGCACAAATAGTTGACTCAACATTTAATTATTCAATCAATTCGGACTTCTCAAGTTTCAGGAGTTTTACTTATTCAAACTCGACAAATAATCCTAGCTATGCTTTTTGTGGAAAACCCAACACTACAATATTTATGAAATCAGATATTGATTACAAGACAGCAGGTTATCCACAAAAGACTTATATAAATAATTCAATGCCTTTAAATGACACAGTAACAAATATTCAATTGTTATTAACATCCATATTAGATGGACAATCTGTTACATTTCAGGTAGTGAATGCAGCTGGACAGCCTCTTTCAGGTGTTGCTGCAACTGTGGTAAGAAGCGGAACATTAGTTGAATCTGGTTTTACAGATGATGCTGGTTCAATTACATTTTTCCTTAATCCAGACTTCACTTATACTTTTACATTTATAAAATCTGGATTTAATACATTTGCAACAACTTTGAAGCCAACACAATCAACTTTTACAGTTACTATGGCAACTACTGAAATTGCATCAGAGAATATTAATCAAGACATAGTTTATACAATCTCCCCTACAAATGATGTTCTTGACAACGAAACATTTATTAATTTTACTTTTGAAATAAATAGTGGGTTCTTCATAATCCAGGAAGCAGGGTTTACATTAATCAATGGTTCAGATGCTTCACAACTTATAGGTTCTGCAACCTGTTCAGGAAGTACAGGTTGTACTTCTTCATTAAATACAACAACAGGAAACTTTACTTCAATATCTATGAATTACTTTTGGAAAGTCAATAATACTTTTGGTAATGCAACAAGAACATGGAGAGTAATAAAGACTTCTGCATTTGAAGGAAGCTTTGCTTTATTCAAGAAAGATATTAATAATTTAGGAGATAGCTTTGATGAATTCACGAAAGCAATATTAACATTATTCATAACTCTAATTGTTGTTGGAAGCTTGACTTGGGTTTCAGGACAGACAGCACCATTAGCAATATTAGGAGAAATATTTGCAACGGTATTCTTCTTAGATATGTTGGGGATAGTTCCAAGAGTTGGGGGGGTTGGAGCAATTGATAATTTAGTTACTGTAATCATTGGAGCAATATTTATTATTTACGCCTTGAATGAATCAAGGAGGTTATTATAAATGGGAAAAATAAGCAATTATTTAGGATTCATAACCGTAATGATTATACTATTTAAATTTGCAGGTATAACAACAGAATCTCCTATTTCTTGGGCTTTAGGATTTATCTTAGACCCTTCTACATGGTCAACAGGTTCTTTATTGGAAAAAGTAGGGGCAACTATTGCAGCTGCTTCTGCAATAGGGATAGTAGTCGGTTCTTTATTTAGAGGTACAGACCCTATATTATTAAGAGCGCCTATGGCTACTTTCCTTATAGCTGTAGGGTGGGATATTGTATCAATCTATGATGTATTAAGCATAGTCAATGCGTCTTTTGCATTATTAATCTGCGCACCACTAATGCTGGTATATGTGATAAGCATGGTAGAATGGTGGTCAGGGAGCAGTACATAAAATGGCAGATGGATTTTTCAACGGACTTGTAAACTTGGAGCAGTTCTTTTATAATGACATTGCTAGTGGAGATGAACTTGCATTAATGGGATTCCTATTTGTTTTGATTACTTTCTTCTGTGCCAAGTTTAGATTTAGTAATCAGGCAACATTAATTATGTTAGCTTTAGCAGGTTTACTTATGGGGGTAATATCTGAAAGAGTATTAATAGTAACTTTATTTACTTTAGGTTCAATCTTCACAATCTTATTGTATAAATCAATAATAAATCAGGAATAAACCTACTACTTTATTAAACTTTTATAAGTAATAAAAAGAAAGATGGCAGACATTATGGGAATATTGAAAAAGGTTGGCGGGGCTTTCAATAGAAGAGGAGAACCAAGAAAAGGCGTAACTGCTAATGAAACAGAACTTGCCTTTTTCAAGGAGAGGGAAAGACTTGATAATGTCAAGAAAGAATTGAAATCTTTTAGGGATAAGGAGAACAAGGAAGTTCTTCTTGGAAACGACCAACTATTCAAAAGTGAATATGGGTTTGACAAGCAAACAAAAAACATATTCAAATCAGAAGATGCATTCAAAAATGCAAATAAAAAAATCCCATCAATAATGGGAAGCCCTGACAAGAAGATTAAATCAAAGGTTAAGGGCAGTGGTGCAGGTGCATTTTTTCAGTGAGGTGTTAATATAATGGCAAAGAATAAAACAAATCATAAAAACTTATTGAAGAACGGGAAGCTCTTAGATAGTGAACTTAACTTTGATGTTCCTGGTTATACTATCGATAAGAAAACAGGAAAGTTGAAATAAGAAGATGGCTAAGAAAACAAAAGCTAAAGGATTGAGTATAAAGAGACATCCATTAGATATTCCTGGATTTACTGCTCCACAATTAACTAATATCAAACAAGCATCAATAAATATAAAGAAGAAGAAAAAATAAGATGGCTGCTCAAAAGTTTCAAAGGAAAACAATTCCAATAAAGTTCAAGTCAAAAGGAAAAACAATCAAGTTTAAGGTTAAGAAAATAACCAGAAAATAAAAATGGTAAAAGAAACTGGATTTTTGAAGGAGAAGACAAAGTTTGATTTAGATAAATTAATCAATGCTGCTCCAGTTGAAAAACCTATCAGATTAAAGAAAATTCCTGTTCAAAAAACATTGCCTAAAATAAAAGGTACGAGTGTTTTTTTTCGTTAGGAGGGTAGAAAAAGAATAATATGGTTTTAGAATTTAAGGATAATGGTATTGGAGCTCTAATAAGTATTTTTGTATTGGCTGTACTTGGAATTTCCTTTGTAGCAATAATAGCAAATAGCTTAACAAGTATGGATGATGTAAATGTACTTACTGATGAAGCAATAACAATTTCTGCTGCAGGTTTAATTGAAACAGCAAATAAACCTTTACAATCTATACAACATATATTTAATACTACAGGAACACAAGTAGTTGATTTAACTGCTGCTGACTTCAATTTTACTACTCAGGGACTCCTAAATGGAGAGCTTCATGTTAATGCATCTTTTGCAAGTATGGCAAATATGTTTATTAATTATACATACCAACCAGCTACTTATGTAGAAGACACAATTTCAAGAAATATTTTGAATGCTACAATCTTAATCTTCTTTGTTGTAGGACTATTGTTAGGAGTTATAGGATGGTTCTATAGAGGACAGGTTAAGGAGTTTTTGGGCAAATAGAAATATATACCATAGTATCAAAAGGAAAGGTAGGTGTTTATTATAAAAAACACCATAACCTAGTATTTAGTTAGGAGGGTAGAAAAAGAATAATATGGCTTTAGAATTTAAAGAGAAAAGCATGGATTTTAAAGATGGAGGACTGGCAATACTTATTAGTATATTCTTATTAGCTATTGTGGGGATTGCATTTGCAGAAGTTATATCCAATAGTTTAACAAGTATGGATGATGAAAACACTTTAGTCAATGAGACAATAGCTATTGCTTCAAGTATTGGTACAACTGCTAATGGTGATTTAAGCGGTATAACTGCAATAAGAAATAGCACAATACTTACGAATAATACATTCTTAGAGGTAGGGATAGCTGTTGCTGATGGAAGGGGCACTTTAGAGAATGCTCAGGTATTTGGAATAAGTGCAGTTAATAATGGTACTAATATCATGCAAGTAAGTGATGCAGACTTTAACTTCACAGTTAATGGGACTATATTCATAAATGCTACTTGGGCTGATGGAGACTTTAATGTAACTTATACATACACACCAGATGGATTGTACATACCTGGAAGTAATGTTGACTTCAACTTTACAGATAGCGGAGATAGCATATTTGTAAATTCATCCACATCTGATGGAGATTACTTAATAACTTACACATATGAACCTTCAACTTTCGTTGATGACCCAACTTCAAGAACCATAATAAATATAGTAATGATTTTCTTTGTAATAGGAATATTGTTATTTATAATAGCGTGGTTTATGAAGAGTCAAATCAGAGAGTTCCTAGATGGCAGATAAAACCTGTGCTTATCCAGAATGTGAAATGAAAGCTGAGAAAGGTGCTTATTGCAGTAAGCACCATTTTTTAGTTGTTGAAGGATAGTAGAAGTAAAAGGAGAAAGGAATAATGGCAAAGAAAAGAACTATTAAATCAAAATCAATATTTGAATTGAATGCTGAATTCAAGAAGAAGAAAAGACCTTTGAAGATTAAGAAAGGTATGCAATTTGGATTCGGAGCTAAGGAGTGATAAACATGGCAAAGAAAAAGAAAGAAGCTGGAAAGGTTGACTTAGACTTTTTTGGTATGGATTTTATAAATAAGGCAGAACCTATAATTCAAAATCCTAAAAAAAGATAAGGAGATAAATATGGCAAATGCACAAAAACTAGCTGAATTAGGGGTGGAATTGGCTGCCTTAGGTTTGACTATAGGGGTAGTTGGAAAGATAGGTCAAAAGGTAGTCAATGCCCCTAAAAAAGGCAAGGCAAAGAAAAGCAATGGGATTGATTTCCTAAGCTGAAGATGGCAAACAAATCTGGAGAGAAGTCACCAAAGCAATCAATTAGTATAAGTGCTAATAAACTTGCTGTATTAATGGATGTTGGCTTGGTTGGAAATACAAAAGAGAAAGGAAGAAAAGAATCAAAGTTACTTGGTCGCCCAACAAGGTTGTTGGAATAATAGGAGTGATGTTTGTAAAAATGGCAAAGAAAGCTAAGAAAAGAAAAGCTAAGAAAAAAAGAAGATAAATATGAATATTCAGCTTTATCTATATCTATCTAAATAATTTTTTATTATTTCTTTATTATAATCTCTAGAGATAGCCATATAGGTGATGATTTCTGTATTCTAACATTATATCATCTCCTGCCTATATGGCTTAATTTCTAAAAGGTTTTGGGCGATACATAGGGTATCAAGATTGTAATGAAACATGGCAACCTTTTCACAATTAACTTTGAAACACTTGCGTTTCGTCCCCTAACCTTTATGTCTCATCCGAACTTCACATAAAGTATCAAGTTCGTTACACTTAACATTGTAGGGCTTTCAAAAGGAACGACCTTTCGCAGTTTCAAAGTAATTGGGGGATAAGGGGAAATTGGAGAACCCCTTATCCTTATAGTAATGAATCTCCCTTAGATAGGAGGTGATCCTATTGTTATTTTTTAAGGGAGTGATTATTAAACCCAGAGGTTTGGAATCTGTATTATGGTAACACCCACTCAAACCTCTAGGAAAAAGAGGTGATAGTTTTAAGTATATGTTAGAGTATATAATGATTTTCTTTTTAGTGTTCGCATAATCAATGTGGTTGTAGTATGGGTAGGTTTATAAGTAACTTCAATTATCTAAGTAATATGATACATATTATGGAGGAAAATAAGATGGAAAAAGAGACTGTACCTATTAATGTAGAGATACCCTATGCAATACATCAAGAAGCAAAAATACAAGCTATAAGAGAACGTATGGAGCTTAGAGAGTATGTTGTGAGGGCAATAGATAATGAAAACAAAAGGAGGTGAGAGAAATGGAAAAGATAATAGATAAAGATGCTGGTGTCAAACTAGATATAGCACTAGACCGAGCAATTAGGGTAACAGGACTATTTGGTTTTTCAAATGTTACCAAATTTCTAAAAGAAGAGAAAAAGAAGAATAAAAGGAGATGATAAGATGAAAGTTGAAGAAGTTATTAAGATTAAACAAACAACAGATGAAGCAATTGTAAATGACCACTTATTGAAGGGGTTTAAGATAATAAAAATATTGAGTACTAAAACTACTTCTGATATGGGTGATGAAATAAAACCTACATATATTATGGGGTTAAATAAGGAGGAAAAATAAAATGGAAGAAGAGTGGTTTACTTTAGCTGAAGCTATTAAAGAATATCCAGAATTAATGGATGACCCAAAATATAGTGAATATGGATTTGCTGGAGAAAGTATTTTTGAAATGATTGCACAAAAGCTTAAAGATAAAATTGGTTTAGTAGCTGAAAGGAATAATAGAGAAGATAAATATAATGTAGATTTTAAGATAATAAATCCAAAAAATAATGAAATTATTTGCTATTGTGATATAGAAGGGAATGGTACAGAAGCATTTGAAGAAGAAGATGGGACTTTTAAATGGTATGATTTAACTATTCCTATTGAAAAGAAAAAATATTTTTATAGAAACAAACCTTTCTTTTATATAAAATTCTCTGGGAATTTTAAATGGTGTTATGTTCTTGATGGTTGGGCTTCAAGAGATTTATTTAAAGAAGTAGTGAAAATAAGACAAGGTATACCAAGAGGTTTATGGGAAGCAAGAAGTTCTGCTATATTCAATAGAAAATTTCCTTATGGATTACATAGATGTAATATTCAAGATTGGGTTAAAGCAGTTTCTTATTTTATGAACAAACGATATTCACAAATGAAATTGGAGGATTTTAAATGAATAATCCACCATTACATCAAAGAACAAAATTGTTTAATTGTTTGTGCCAAGCAGAAAATGAAAATTGCCATTTCTATGATTTAGGTTATGATAGAGATGGAATGGATGCAACACCATATTGTATTTGTAAAAAATGTGAACATTATAATGAATGTGATTCTTCAGAAATAGGTATGTGTGTATTTCAAGAAGATTATGAAAGGAGGTTATTAAAGTGAAAAAAGATATTAAAGATATTATTATTAAAATGGATTTATATCCAAGATTTGAACCAGACCAACGAAAGATACAAGAATATTCTGAAAATATTGATAAATTACCACCAATTATAATAAATCAAGATAATGTTCTTATTGATGGTCTTCACCGAATTAAAGCACACAAAACAGCAGAGTTAACACAAATCGAAGTAATTGAAGAGAAAACTAGTTCTGATAATGAAATTTATTTGAGAGCTATTGAATTAAATGCTACACATGGGCTGCAGTTGAGTTATAAAGATAAACAAAGTATAGCAAGAAAATTATATGATTTAAAGAATAGACAAAGATTAATTGATGCTTTATCAATATCTGCTTCTGCTTTTGATAAATGGGTAAAAAATAAAGCAGAACAACTTAAAAAAGAAAGAGAAAATGAAGCTATTAATTTATATCTTCAAGCTGAATTAACACAAAAAGAAGTTGCTGAAAGAATTGGCCTTTCTGAAGCTGAAATATCAAGAATATTACAAAACTGTAAATTTACAGAAATGGAAGATTTTAGTCCATTTCTTTATAATTTATGGAATTCTTCCAAAGGCAATAATGAAATATCACACTTCGGACAATTTCCACAAATATTCATGGAGAACTTACTCTACTACTTTACAGCTCCATTTGATGTGGTTTACGACCCTTTTGCAGGTGGAGGAGTAGTAATAGATGCCTGTAAAAAATGGTTCAGGAGATACTATGTTTCGGACTTAAATCCAATACCTGCAAGAGAAGAAGAAATAAAGAAATGTGATGTTAATAAAGGGTTACCAGGAGATTTACCAAAATGTGATTTTGTATTCTTAGACCCTCCATATTGGAAACAAGCAGAGAATAAATATTCTAAAGATAAAGAAGATTGGGCTAATGTATCATTAGATAAATTCTATCAATGGAATGAAATATTAATTAAAAATATTAAGAAGAAATTATCTAAAAATGGATATATTACTTATGTTATATCTGGAACAGCACAAAAAGATACAAATTATAAAAGAGAGGACCACGCCATTAAAATAACTAACATCTTTATTAAGAACCAATTTGAACTAATTGAACGAATTGTATTGCCGTATTCTTCTGAACAGTATAATGGAACACAAGTTAATATAGCTAAAGATAAGAAGATTATGTTAAATTTATATCGTGATTTGATGGTCTTTAGGAGAAAAACTATATGAAATGTCCTATCTGCTCTAAAGAAGTATTGATGATGCCTTTAGTTCCAGATAATGTGTTAAGATACTTCAAATATCATAATTCTGTTTGTTGGAATTGTTATGAAGGAATTTATGAAAAACAAAGGGGTTTTATGATTTCAACATTAGGTTTTGAAAATTTTAGAAAAGAAACATTTGATAGTAAGAAAAGAATAATTAATAATAATATATTAAATAATAATATATATATATATGGAGGTAATTAATAAGAACTTAATAAGTAGGTTGGAAAAGGCCATATAGGTAAAGTCCAATTAATAAGTATTAATAAGTAATTGAGTTTTACCTATTTTTATATTATAGGGCTACTTATTAACTTCTTAATAATTTAAGATGGCAATCAAGAAAATAATAAAGTCAATTTCAATAAGTAAGGAATCAGAGGGTCTAATCAATACTCACCTATCAAATTACGGAGAACTTAGTAATTGGGTGGATGAACAAATACTTAATAATTTTATTTCTGATTCAGAAATGTTGGAAAAAAAGAAACAAGAACTCACTGAAGAATTGGAAGAAGTTAATAAGAAGTTATTAACTACTAGTAAAATTGATGGTGAAGAAATGCAGTTTTTGGCGACAGCCAAGCAAAGATTGGATAGAGATTGGAGTTATTTACCTGGAATTTTGAACCAATATTATAACTTATTTGGAAGAAGAGTCTCAGAAGAATACTTCAAAAAAAGAATGAAAGATAGTTTGAACCATAAAAATAAATAAATACCAATTAAATATAATTAAAAAATGATACCAAATATAAAATTCAGTCAATATCTAAGAATATGTGTTAGATGTAATAAACCTTTTCATACAAATGCACAAAGAGCAAAAGTTTGTGATAAATGCTATAAACCAATGGGTGGCAAGGCACACCCCAAGATAAAATAAATGGAGATGAAAAATGGATGAATTAATTTCGGATAATTATCATTATCGGAGCATGAGGATGTATAAAATGTTAAAAGGAACAAGATATAACAAAAATAAAAATACCAGAGAACTTAAAAAAGTATTAGAAAACCTATACGAAGAATTTAATCTCAATTTTGAAAGTTGTAGACAAAGTCAGTTGTATGATATAAAAGAATACATTAATAAAATAATTAAATTGAGAGAAAAAATAACAGGGGTTAAAATGGTAATACAAAAATAAATAATATAAAAAGAAATGAAAATAGATAAATATACAATAAATGAAATTGAAGATATGGCTAAAACACCTATTGATAAAAAGAAAGAATTAGTCTTTTTAACTCAAATTCAAAAAGTTATTGATGATAGAGTTAAAGAAATTGATTTAAAAGGTACACCTAAAGAAATAAGAAAGATAAGGATGGCTGTTATTTTTGAATTGAGGAGATTAAGAACAAAAGTGTTCTCATAATATGTCTTACCGCGTAAAATCCCAAACATAATCAATAAAAGTATATCGGTAAAAATACCGATATACAATAAACCAAACATCCTAACAGATAAATCATATAAAAAAACAAGGAGGAAAAAATGTCTGAATATACAACTTTAAAACAAATTGAGAAAGCTTGTAGAGATGTAGATAGTTGTGCTTCTGGAAGTGATGGTTTCATGTATAAATGTTTTCCTTATATGATGGAACAGTTGACAGAAATAAAAGACCAACTAATTCAACTTAATCAAGTACTATCTAAAAAGAAAAGAGAACCTTCTGAATGGTCTATGTTTTTAGGTAAATATTTGAAAGAAGGGAAGACTATTCAAGAAGCTTCAGAAGATTGGAAAAAGAAAAAAGCATAACTAAATTTATCCGTAAACTTTGAAGATGAGAAAACAAAAACCATGTGATGAATGTAAGAATTTCCCACAATGTAATCTGGATATGTTTAAACCAGATTACCCAGATTATCATATCTGTTTAAATTTCAAAGAGGAAATTCAGATGACTCTTTAAAGTGTCGTGGACTCACTCAAAGCCGAAGGCTTTGATTGTCCTAACGGATAAATCATATGGAGGAAAAGATGAAAAAGAATTTGAATAGTGCAATAAAATGTCTTGAAAAAGCATTGAAAGAACAAAATAAAGGAAAGAATATTGATTCTTATATGTTTCAATTTTCTTTACAAATGAGAGATTTTGTTAAAGAGTTAGTTAAGAAAGAAAAAGATACAAAACAGAAAAAGACTTTTTTGGAATATGCTAAAATATTTGATGCTTTTTCAAAAATCTATAAGAACAAGAAATGTGAAAGTTGTGGTGGAGAAGGTGTATGTTGGGTTTTATCTCCTTGTCCAGATTGTGATGAAGGTAAAAGGGTAAAAAAGATAGGAAAACAAGTAACGAAAAACATAAACAACAATAAAATAAAAATTAAGAAATAATCGTTCGCATAAGAAATTTATCCGTAAACTTTGAAACTTCGAAAGGGATTATGTATTGTTGTCGGTTTGTCTTTTGACAGAAATAAATCGAATATCTGCAATTCTCCCTCGAAAGTGTTTCCAAGTTTCGGATATTTGGTTTAAAATATCCTAACGGATAAATCATATGGAGGAAAAGAAATGAAAGAATTTCCAAAAAATTATTCAAAGGATGAACAAGAGAAAATACTTGATTCTATTAATCAAGGAATATCAAAGATGCAAAGAGAAGGATTGGATGAATTAAAAATAAAGTGGAGGTAAAATATGGACAATAAAGAAAAGGAAGTAACTGATACTTATTTGAGGGTATTAGATGTTATAGAAAATTCACTTAATAAAGAATTAGAACATTTAAGAAAGTTTACTAAAAAGGGAGAAGTCAAAACAAAATCTAAATATCATTGTGATCATTGTGATAAAATAATTAATGAAGGTTTTGTTAAGGTTACAATCTGGAAGAATATGCACCAATGTTTCAATGATATTATTGGTAAAAGTTTGAAAATATACCATATTAAATGTTATAATGAACTCAATAAGTCGGTTTAATGTATAATAGATTTATCCGTAACATAAAATATGTTCGGATATTCGGTTTAAAGTATGTGTTTGGGATTTTAACCTGAACACAGGAAGGGTAAGAGTTGTTATGAGTAACATTTAAAAGAAGTTGAATGATGGAAATAAAAGAAAGAATCTTTATCAAAATATGCAGGAGATGTAATAAAATACACCACACACCTTTTAGATATGCCAGGTGCTGCAAAGATTGCTATAAATCAAGAGGGGGATGGAATAGGAAAGATGAATGATGGAAAAAAGAGCAACAGCAGAAATGTTAAGGAAGAAAACATATAGAAGGAAAATGAAAGTCCTTAATTTATATGCAGGAATTGGAGGTAACAGGAAACTCTGGAAAGATGTAGAGGTTACTGCTGTTGAGAACAATAAGGAAATAGCAAAAATATACCAGGACTTCTTTCCTGATGATAAGGTTATTGTTGCAGATGCTCATCAATATTTGTTGGAACATTTTAAAGAATTTGACTTTATCTGGAGTAGCCCTCCTTGTTATACTCATTCTAAGATGAATCTTGGGACAAGACATAAGAAAATAAGGTATCCAGATATGGATTTATATCAAGAGATAATATTATTAAAGCAGTTTTTTAAAAGTAGATGGGTTGTTGAGAATGTAAATCCTTATTATCAAGAACTTATGCCAGCTCAAATTTAAGATAGGCACTTTTTTTGGAGTGATTTTATAATAACTAATAAATTAATTTCACGTCCTAAATTCAAAGGCAGAAAGAAAAGTTTTGGAAGTTCTTGGTTGCATGCAACTAAACAAGAAATAGAACAATGGCTTGGAATTACTTTGAAAAAGAAAATATATATCAATGGAAATCATTGTGAAGTTCAAGTATTAAGAAATTGCGTCCATCCAGAATTAGGACTTCATATATTTAATTGTGCATTCAAGGAAGAACAAAAGACTTTGAAAAATCTTTCACCTTCCAAACCATAACTTCTAACCTTTGATTAAAACCTTCAATCACCAACCAATAACTATATAAACTTATTGAATATGATAATAATATGAAAACAAATAATTTCGTGGAGGAAATTAAAATGGAAACCCCAACAAAGACTCAAGAAGTCTTAAAACAAAAAATCAAAGAGTTGAGAGAAGGATTGAAGGAAAGCAATTTAGACAAAGGAACAATTGGATATATTGCAAGTAGGAAAGCAATAAACAAATTAAACAAGTGGAAAAGATATGGTGATGAGAGCATACAAAGTTTAGCTGTAATGGAATTTCAATTGAAAAGAATTGAATTTGAACTTTGGAACAATATAAAACAAGATATGATGAAATTATATAATAAGAAAGGAGGGGAGAAATCCTCTTCTAAAGAAGAGGTGGAAGAATGAATTTTACAGAAGCAAATAGATGTAGAAAATGTAATAAAATTAAATTAAGATGTATATGTAAAATTAACGAGAAATAAAATGAACATATGTAAAAGATGCGACCATCAATGGTTCTCAAGAACAAAGAATCCAAAAGCTTGTCCTAGATGCAAGTCTTACAAGTGGAAAGCAAAGAAAGTTATTACAAGAACTAGGATAATTGATAAGAAACCATTAATCAAAATAGTTCATGCAGAAAAAGGGTTTCTATCAAAACAAGCAAAAAAGGTGAAAGAATGAACATTTCTGAAGAAGCAGACTTTGGAATCATATTTCAAGGAACAGAAGGAAGGGGATTAGTAATAGCAAGAAAGGGCAGGTTTATGGAGTTTAAGATGAAATGCAAGGCAAAAGACTTGCAGCTTAAAAACAAACCTAAAAACACTTTCTTTGAACGTGAAAACAAATACATCTTAGAAGATTTAGGTATAGATGGGATATCATAATGGAAGAAGAAGAAGAAACATTTCAAACAATACAAGAAGAAATAAGAGATGCCATCTGGGCATTAACTGCAAAGCAGGCTGAAGTATATGAGAAGATGAAAGAGATGGATTTGATTATAGGCAAACTTCAATATCTAGGAAAGCAGTTAGATTGAATGTGTTCGCATAATACTTTATTATGGTGTAAACCTATCATAGTCATCCAGAACTCAAAGAAGTTAAGGAGACAGGAAAATTAAAATGGAAATACCAATGAGTAAACCAGAGTTTGAGAAAGTACATATTAAGGAGGGGTTTTATCAGGGAACTTTAAAAGAAGTAAAAGAAGTATCTCCAGGTAAGTACGGAGATAGATTAGCATTAATCTTTGAAGTCCAGCATGATAAAGAAGGAATTTTAGAACTTGCTAAGGTAGTCTACAAGAAAATAACACCAGGAAGCGCATTAATGAATGTAATGGAAGTATTTGGTTTTGAATGGAAGGAAGGAGATAACTTTGAAACTGATAAGTTAATTGGAAAGAAAGCAACTGTTGTTGTTGAAAGCTATATCCAACCTGATGGAGAAAAAGCTTCAACTATATCAAAAGTAAAACCTATAGAAGAAGTTAAGGAAGAAAAGGTAGAGGATGATTAATTCCTCTTCTTATTCAAGATGGAAATAACTGAAACAAAACTTGAACAGATTGCCAGAGAACAAAGAATCAATGGCGGTGTATGTGTCTTTGGAAGGTGGGATTATGATTGCAGACATATTTCATTTAAGAATAAATCTATGTGCATTGAAGGAGGATATGATTCCTGTCCGTATTATTTGAATTTTTTGATTCAGTATTCAATGGAGAAGAAAAATGGATGAGAAAATAAAAAAGATAATCCGAGAAAATGAAGATACTATTAAGAAAAATAATTGGATTATTGAACAAGGTGAAAAGGAAATTAGAAGGATTGATAGAGAAAAAATAAGGATAGAATTAGAGTTGGATAAATTATTATAAAATGGATGAGAAAAAGATAATTTCGGAAGTTGGAAAATGGATTAACACAAATGAAAATAGATTTGAGCCTGTAAATCATATGGAGATTATAAAAAAGACTTTCCGATTAACAAAACAGCAGATGAAAATTGATGGAAAAGAATTAATTTGTCCTGATTGTAAAGAAGATGGAATGAATTTAATTTGTTGTAATTGTAAATCTGAATTTCCAGTAACCGAAATACAAAAACTCAAGGAACAGAAGAAAAATGGATAAAGAAAAGATTATTGAGGAAGCATTCAAAAAGTTAGAATCTAAAGAGTTTAGATATGGAAACAAAGATTCTAAAGGAGTTAAACATGGAGTCAATATCTCTGATGCTAAAAAGATTGTAAAAGAAGTTTACCAAAGAACAAAACAGCAGATGGAAAAAGAGAATATAGATATAATCAATGAATTAGATGAGAAGATTCTTGTTTTAAAAAAGAAATATAAAAAACTCAAGGAACAGAGACAATGAATGGATATGTATTTGCAGGATTAAGAGTTCGTCTAAGTACCTCAAAAGCGAAAAACATATAAGGAAAGGGCTTAACTAATAACTATAAAGGAGATGAGTAATATAAAAGTTCGTAAAAGTGGAAACATTTCGAACTTAATTAGGGTCTATCGGAGGGACGGAAGAAAGAAAACATGGGAACAATTCAAGATAAGGTTCTACGAGCAAGCTACACCAGAGAGATTAGTAGCACAAGAGATGTATGGCTATATAGGTTCTTTAGGTGGATTAATTCTTGCCATCATAATAACATACTTGAACGGCTTATGGTACATATCAATAATAATGTTCTTTGCTGCCTGGATAACTTATGTGAAGCTGAAGGGTTGCATGAAGCAAAGGAGAACTATGAAAGAAATAATGGAGTTGTATAAATGAACCCAACATACTATGTATTAATGCTTTACACCTTAGACATAATTCTAACAAACATTTATATTTATTCACTTGAAAGAAAAGGACTTGATGGGTTGAAGTTTGAATTAAACTTTATTCCTAGATTTGCTATGAGAAAGGTTAACAAGAAACTTAGGATTCCAATTCTATTAATAATATTCATCCCTTTGATATCTGCAGTTCTTTATTATCAACCACAGCTTACCGACATAATGATTGGGGCATTCTTATTGGCTAATTACATTCACGTTCTTAATTTTATCAAGTATTTCAAAGTAAGGAATAATGAAAGGTACTGGTTATTATTCAGAAATCAAATAAAAGAAATGGAGAAGATAAAAAGTGAGAACTAAATGGAGAAATAAAAGATGAATAAAAAAGAACATACAATTAATTGGATTGGTTTAATTATTTTATTTATATCAGCATTTATATTCTCCATTGTCGGATGGGGTTTAAAAGATATAATTTTTAAGTTAAATCCTTCTTTTGGAAATGGTTATGCTACCGCTGTTTCCTACTTCACAGCTATTTTACTTCATCATATTATTATGTTTGATATTAGATTAACAAAAGAGAAGGAGGAGATAAAAGATGTTTAACTATAAAGGTTTAATTGGCATCTTATTAACATTTGGTGTTTTATCTTCAATAATTTTTAGAACTATGATTTTTGTTGTAGTATTACATATTATGGGTACGAGTGGCAATGCTCCTCAAGGCACTATGATATTAATAGTATTTATAGGTTTATATTGGATTATTTATAATACTTTTAAAGACATTAAATTTTCATTAAAGGAGGACAAAAAAGATGTTTGATTTTTTAGATGACTTAGGTATTGAATCAGAATTAGTAATGATAACATTGCCAGTATGGGCTTTGATATGTGCAGGGATGCTTTGGGTATTTGGTTCATGGTCTAATAGAGGACTGGATTTAACATGGACAATGAGAATTATAATATTAATAATTCAATTGCCATTAACTTATGTGATATTAATGTATTACAGGAATAAGGATTAAATGGTATGTAGGAGATGTGGAATGTGCTGCACATTAAAGAAACCAAGAAACTGTTATTTCCTGGATGAAGTAACAAGGGGATGTTTGATATATTTTTTCAGACCATTGAGATGTAGAACATTCAAATCAGAAGGAGAAACTTGCAAGGAGGTAAGGAATACAAATGAGATGTGAAATATGCGGAGCAGATGCCTGTTACATGGTTGCAAAGGATAATGTATTCGGTGCTATGATTAGAAACCATGTAAGAAAGTTTGCAGGAAGATGCAAACAATGTGAGGATAAGTGAGATGCAAAAACTAAAGAAAGGAGTCTATCTCCACGAAGGCAAGAAAGGAGAGTTTAGATTAATCTATCCGATAAAGAAAGACATAGACAAACCTTATGGCTTAAACAATATGAATTGGTTTAACTTCTTTACAGGTGGGAGCTGGAATAAGCTGTTCACTCTTGGATTCATTATCTTTATGATAATCTTTCTTGCATGGACTTATCAGCATGATGTAGAAGCATATAAGGATGTTTATTCAGACCCTTGTGGTTATTGTCCGCAGTGCAAAGGAACTATATATGATAATCAAATTAAGATGCCGGATATTAGTTTAGAAAATTTAGAGGTTGATAATGAACGAGGAAATAAAGGTTAAGATATACTTGAAAATCAAAAAGAGTGCAGACAAAAATGGATTCATTTCAAGAAAGAAAGCAATGGCAATAATCGGATTAATGTTTGGCTCAGTTAAGATGGAGATATTTGATGAGCTTGTAAGGCAGGGGTTTGTTAATCCGTTAAGCAAGAAGGTTATACTTGATAGCATTATAGACATGGGTTTGATTGAGATAATTAATAGGGATAAGTTGAAGGTGAAGAATGATGGATAAAGAAATTAGATATTTATGGTTAGGTGTTTCAATAGGTATTTTGGGTGGAATCATCTTGGGGATAATACTCCAACAGATGATGCTAGAACATGAATTAGTTTCTTTTGGAGAAAGTCTTGAAGGAGTAAGTCTTGAAATAAATGTAGATTTAAATGAAACACTTATTGTTGAAAAGGTTGGAGAAACTATGAGTTATATATTGAATGAAATTAATGAGGATAATCTTAAAGTAAATAATAATCATCAAAAAATAAATATGGAGGAAATTAAAATATGAAATACAAAAAGACAATAACAATAGGAGCTGTAATGCTATTAGTGGTAGGAATGGCCACAGCTGGTTTGTTAGGTTACTTCGGACAGATAACAACAGATGTGGATGTTACTAGAGCGATTACATTGACTGGAACAGGTTGTACAAATAATATTTGTTCACAAACTATCGTAATGAACGCTGGTGAAACAGCATACAGTAATGACTATACAGCAACATCAACAACAAGCGTTGACATACCTGTTGAAATAGAAACATTAGCAGATGTAGGGCTTACAGAAACAGTTGAATATAATCTACACGCTGAAGCAGATAACCCAAGAGAATCAAGAATAGTTATCAAGGCAGCAGATGCTGGACTTACAGACTTGAACAGCTTGTTAAAAATAGAGTTTGAGCAGTATGTTTCAGCTGGTTATGTAGGACATGTTGATGTAAAGCTTTCAGACAAGACATTAGTGTTTGAGTATGCTAAGGTTGACGCATCTGATTGTGATGACGCAGGAGATTACCCTACTGGAAGCGTAAGTACTTTCGGAGATAAAGGGATAGTTGATGCAGGTGCTTATGCTTGGTTGAGTTCAGGAGTAGCTGGATATTGTGGATTACCAGAGTTTGATAACAACCATAAGACATTAGCACAATGGAAATCAACAGATGGAAGTAAAGCTGTTATTGCACTTGAGTTTGAAGTTGACAGCTGGATTGCAGAGAGTACAGGCAAGATGTATGACATTAAAATAAATGATGTATTACAAGATGTTGTATATGTTGAAGCTAATAGCAATGTCAAGTTTGACTTGAAGATAGTTGCAGCAAACGATTTGGAAACTGAAAGTTATGAGATAACTTCAGAAGTAGTACCACAATAAAAGGGAATTAATTTTCCCTTTTTTTTAATTCCAATGGAGGACAAGATGAGAGAGATTAAATTTAGAGCATGGGATAAAATAGTTAAATGTTTTAGAAGTAATACTTATATTTCACACGAAGGAAAGGTTTTTTGTAGGGGAGATTATGATGATTGGATTGAAGAAGAAAATCTTGATATTGTATTTTTTACAGGACTAAAAGACAAGAATGGAAAAGATATTTATGAGGGAGATATTGTTGAGGCAACAAGAAGATTATGGAATGATAGTGGTTCATGTGGCACAGATTATCATAGTCCTATTGGAGAAGTGGTTTATATTATACCATTAGGGATGTTTCAAATAAAAGCTATAAATGGGATTTCATTATTTACAGTAAGTAATATGGAAATTCTTAGTGGAGGTAAAAATTTACCAAGTGAAACTAATGAAGTCATAGGAAACATCTATGAGAACCCAGAATTATTGGAGGATAAAAAATGAAACAAATAATAATCTTAATATTAATGGCAAGTTTTGCCTTTGCTTTAAGTGGAGGAGAAACCCAAACAATTTATTCAGAAGGATGCGAAAAGGCATTTGTTAATGTAACTGGAATAGATGAAATAGATGAAGGGGAATTTTACCTAAGTGATAATTGCATAATGGATTATCCTTATGTTTACAACTGCACCTGCAACAAGAACATAACCTTTACTACAAAAGTAAATGCAGAGAATAATTATACAATCATAGTTGACTATGAATTAATAGTTGAATCACAGAATGATGTTTCTGATATTGAAATTCTTAATAAAGATATAGTAGTAAAAAACATTAGTTACATTGACAATGAAATCAAGATGGTATTGTCTGGAGAAGGAAACAAGACAATAAACATTGGCGTACCTAAATGCCCAAGCAAGTTATACATTGATGATGTTGAAGAAACATTTACCTGCATAAGCAATATAGTAAGCTTTGACTTGTCTTTTTCAATACGTTATATATCGTTGTTGTTCTCTACTCCAACCATAACATCTAGTGGGGGTGGGGGTTCAAGTCATAGTTATGATAGTCAGGACAAGATAATAAAACAAAATAAGACTGATTGGAAAGATGACTATAATGATTCATTAGGAGAACCCATTATAATTGAAGATAAAGAAATAGAAGAGTCTCAAGGATATGATATTGTAGATACTCCAAAGACGGAAGAAAACAATAAATTAACTTGGATAATAGTTAGTATAGTTATTGTGGGGATAGGTGCATTAATATATTATATATTAAGGGGAGGCAAAGCTGAAGGTGAAGAATGATGGATAAAGACATATTAAAAGTAATTGATGATATAGGTAAGAAGCATAAGGTAGTTAAGAAAAGAATACCTAAGAGATTGCCAACTACAATTAGTGAAGAAGAACTAGTCAAGGTTCTGAAAGCAACTAAACTTGAACATCATAAAGTTGCATTCGCTATTTTGTTTTATCAAGGTTTTAGGATTTCTGAATTAGTTAAACTTCAACAGGAAGATATTGATAGGAGTATGAAAATAATAAGAGTTAAGATGGGCAAGGGTTCTAAAGATAGAGATGTTGTTATAATGAAAGAATGTTTTAGGTTGTTAAATAAACTTCCAATTAAATGTGGAGTCCGTGCCTTGCAAATCTCATTCAATAAGGTAACAGAGAAAACTCTTGGAAAAAAATTAAACATACATACACTTAGGCATAGTTGTATTACCTGGATGATAAATAAGAAGAAGTTCCCTTTGCCTTATGTTCAAAGACAAGCTGGACACTCAAGAATCGACACGACAATGATTTACACCCACATTAAACCACAGGACATTGTGGATTTTGTTTGGGAATAATTCTACTTTTACGAAACAAATATCTATTTCTTTTATAAATAAACCCTGATTAATTTCACAATCTATGCTGGAAGACGAAAGGTTTATATATAATTATAACTACCTAATTAACTATGAAATATGAACCATTGATAGGGAAAGAATTAGAAATCATTGAATTAAAAGGGATGCCTTATGATAAAGGAGAATTAGCTAAAGCGTTTAAAGGCAAGGATGATGTAAATATAATTCTTGAAGACATAGAAGAAAAGTATTTTGAAAAAGAAGACATCAAATCAGCAGTTGAATTTTTGAAGAACAAAGTTTCAACAACAATAGATAATATAAAAAGAAATGGAGATAAATCAGGAAGATTAGGATGTTTAAATTCTGCTTATGTTGAAACAATTAAGAAGATTGATGAAGCATTTGAGGATGTAATGAAATAGTGTTCGGATAATATGTTTTATGTGTAATATATGGAGGGAAAAATGGAATTAGAAAAAGAAATTACAATAATTAAGTTAATGTTGGCTTTTATATTATCTTTTTGTGTAGTTGTGATTTATATAAAGTGTGATTTATATAAAGGGCGTATAATATGTTTATAAGTAATATATGGATGTAAAAAGAAATGAATAATTTTTTAGGATTAGGAGTTATAACTGCGATAGGTACTGGTAAAAATTTGGAAATAGTTTTTCATGGGTATCTAGGATGGGGTTTTGTTGTATTCCAAGCCTTATGTGTGTTTATAGTAACTTTATATTGTTTTGTTAAGTTATTTAAAATTATAAGAGGTATGAAGAATAGTTCTGATAATATGGAGATTAAAAATGAAACTAACCTGTAAAAGAAAAGATTGTTTATATGAATGGGATTATAATGGTGAGGCAAAGTTTTATGCTACTTGCCCTAGATGTTTGGGGAAGGTTAAGATAAATTAATATAAAATAATTCATTTCAATATCTTATAATAAATCAATCCCAACACCAAACCAATCGCCAAAACATAAATCAAATACTTAATTATCCTTCTTCTCCAGTAACCCTTTGAGTCAAACCTAATAAGTTCATTCAACCTTATCTTGAGTTTCTTGTCTCCAAGAGAATTTAACATATTCAATGTGTTGTCATCAATAAGACACACACCCAACTTCTTTGCAAGTTCATAGTGATACTTGTTAACATTCCTTGCGGTTGTTATTATGATTGTCTTGTTAGCTTTTGCAAACCTACCTTTGCTTTCCCATTCAAATAATAATGATTTGACACTTAGGTCTGCAGCTTCATATTGTTTGCATTCAATTATAATATTATAATTTCCTTTGGTTGCCAGGACATCAACTTCGAACCCATATTTATTTGTATAAGTTTCAACATTGAAACCAGCTCGTTTGAATAGAGCAGTAACTAACTCTTCAAGCAATGCTCCTTTCTTATTATACATTTATACCCCACTATCCTGCACACAATACCCTATTCTAGCACAAAAGGTTCGCATAATCATATGATTTCTCTTATAGATAGGCATAGCACCCGCGAAAACCTATAAAGTAATAATACTATAATTTGTTTGTTGTTTGTTGTGTAAAACCGACCCTTTGCTTCAAAATGATAGGATTAAGAAGGCAGAGGGTTGTTTTTTGTTAAATTATCTTTATATCTTTTGATTATTATACTAATCATCTGTTGTGTAGACTCAAAACCTAAATTTTTGAGTTCATTACATATTTCTTTCTGTTCTATCTTATATTTTTTATTCATGAAATAAATTAGTGCATCTCTTTGGTCTTTGTACTTCTCTTTCTTCGGTTTCCTTCCATAACTCTCCTTGAAGGCAACATCCTTCTTCTTTTCGTATTTATCCTTGTCAACAACATAACCTTTATAGAATCTACCCCTTCTCTTGCTCCTTACAACGTTATAGTTGTATTCCTTCTTACCATATAGGTACATCTTCTGCTTTGCCTTAGCTCCAATGAATCTCCAGTAGCCTTTTTGGCTTCTCTTCTTGTAAGTATGCAATAGAACTCTGGCTCTCCACAGAGCTTGATATTTTTGAAGTTCAAAGAAGGTAGGAAGAACAATAATCACAAATAAATGCCTTTGACCCATTTCCTGCATCATACCAGATAGGATTTTATTAACTTCACTCAATGCACCCTTAGCACTCATGCCCCTACCTGCTTCATCATATATGATGCATTCATCATTAGATTTTGTTATCTTTTCCTGAAATTCATCAGGGGTAATACATATCTTACTCAAATCACCAATCAATGTTGGGTCTATATATGCTCCAATCTGCTGAGCTAAAGTTGATTTTCCTGAGTTATGAATTAGTATTTCATTTTCAAGAAAAAAATTCCTTTCTGGATAAACTTTAATATCATAAGTTTGTTCTATACCTAACTTTGTTATTTTTTTAATTCTTGTAGTATGCATCTTTCAACAAACTCCTCTTGATTTAATATTTCTATGTCAGAAAAACGGATTACTTTATAACCTATTTCTTCCAATTCTTTTTGTCTTTCTAAATCTTTATCTTCATTGCCTTCATGCCAGTATAATCCATCACATTCTATAATAAGATTACCAATCATAAAATCAGGGAATCTCCATGTTTTCTTTGTTCTTACATATTTATTCCATTTATAATTAATTTTATTCCTATCAAGTATTATTGAAACAACCTTTTCAATTTTAGTCATTTGGTTGCGTCTTAGTCTTGCATTTAAAAGTTTGTCTGGATTTTTTCTATATAATTCATTTAAACTTTTCCTTGCTTTTTCTTTATATATAGGATTCTTCATAGGATTGTTTTCTTTAAACCATTCTCTTCCTTTCTTATTCCCTTCTTCCATAAATTTAGGATTTCTTTTCAATCCCAATCTATTTACTTTATGGGTAATAGAACTCCAACCCCTATTAAATTTTTTACATAATTCTTTTTTATCCAAACCATAATATTCTTTTTTCAATAATAAGATTTCTTCATTAGTCCATAAATTACCATTCTTATGTGTAAAAGAACCTCTCTTTTTATAAACTTCTTTAGCAGAACAATTCCTACATAAATCTTTTTTCCTTGTATCATATTTACCAATTTTCTTATTGCAAAATAAACAAAATATATCTGATTTATAATTTTTAAAAACTATACCTAATTTACTTGCTCTACTTGTAATCGTGCTTGGATTAATATTATATTTCTTTGCAAATCTTTTAGCCCCTAATAAAGAATACTCTTTTCTTAAATAATCATCATACCAAACTACTTGCATATTAATTCATCACCCTCTTTTAGTTCTTCTAATCTCAATTCTATTACTTTAGTATTTCTAAGGACAAAGAATGTATGCTTACTTGTTGCTTTTATTTTCCTACCATCTTCAGTTTCAATTTCATGAACTATTTGTTTTCCAGTGTTAAAAACTCTCCCTTTACTAGTTATTTTCTTATTTTTTTTAAAATCAAAAGAGTCTAAGAGAATAGTTTTATTTGAAAGATTGGATATTTTATCAATTCCTTTTGTGTGTTTAATTAAAGTATCTTTAGATAAACATCTCTCCCTGCCATCAATGATAAGAACATAATCCTCACTCATTTTAGTTATTGCAGGTTTAATCTTGCTGTCTAATTGCTGTTTTAACCAACCGTCCAAATAGATTTCTTTCTTCTCGCCAGTCTTAGGGTTTTCTAGTTTTACAATAACCATTATTAATCCCAATCATCTTCTTCTGCTGATTTATGAGTTAGACCCATACCACTTTCTTGTTGAATGTCCCTTAAGATTATTTCTTTCTGTTGGAGAAGAGCATACAAAGTATTTCTTTTCTTCATTAGGATAGCACTAAGAATCTTTTTATCAACTTCCTTTATGTTTATTAAATAATCTATATCTTCATTACTTACTCTTCTTGCTTCAAAAAACAACTCTCTTTTTGCAGTATCTAATTTCCAATTCCATTTTTGGAATCTTCCATTGTTACTGTACCTCTCACAATCCAACCAAATGTTATGCAACCTTGCAATCTTGTTTGCATTCTCATTAAATTCAGAAACAACTTTTTCTTCCATTATCAACTCCTATTTAAATAAACAACTATTTCTTTTTAAAACTTCCCATTTCAAAACCTACCCCTTTATTAAACATTTATGCAATTTCTATTCCCAAGAGGGCAGAAAGTAAAAAAAGATGTTAGGCAATTTAATTGGCGGTTTTATCGTTATAATTGTCGGCGTGAGTTTATTACCTACTGTTGCTCAAGAAGTTAATGTTGCTCAGGGCGGAAACGTTACTGGTGCTGCATCAACTATACTTGGTCTTGTACCATTATTCTTCGCACTTGGAATTATGAGTGCTGGCGTTGCTATCACAGCACAAGGACTTAGAGCAGCTGGTATGTTGGTATAGACATCTTAGATTTACTATCATATAATGTTAGGAAATTTAATCGGTGGATTTATCGTCATAATCATAGGTGTTAGTCTTATGCCTACGGTTGCTAACGAAGTTAATACTGCACAAGTTGACCCAAACCTTACAGGAGCAGCAAGTACTATTGTAGGACTTGTTCCTTTGTTCTTCGCACTAGGTATCATGAGTGCTGGAGTAGCAGTTACTGCACAAGGTCTGAGGGCAGCTGGGATGTTAGTATAAACAACCACTAAAAAAAGGTAAACCAAATGAAGATAAATAAAACAAGAATATGGTTTTATTTATTTATTTTTATTTTATTATGTAGTTCATATAGTATTGCTTCTATAACTTGGTTTGCTAATGGTACAATTATTTCTTCATCAACATCAATTGTTGATACCAATGTTACAACTGAATGTGGCAATGATGAATTGTTAGTAGGTAATGGAACTTGTGTTCCTGAAAGTAATTATGTTGATACTTTAGCTGCATCTGATGTTGATTTATCTTCTTACTGGACAGAA
>SDBV01001127.1_pt1 | contig 39760 bp, 27 predicted proteins | sample 2277081 | NCBI WGS metagenome assembly SDBV01 (sample SAMN10402039, study PRJNA504765) | marine sediment metagenome | isolation source: marine sediment core GS10_PC15, 223 cmbsf | place: Arctic Ocean: Southern Knipovich Ridge | collected 2010
TTACCACTACGATATTATGTCGGATAACAATACCCGACACCACAGGGAAACTGACTCCGATATTATGTCGGATAGCAATATCCGACAGCACAGGGGAAATATCCGACAGCACAGGGATGCCGGATAGTTCTGCAATGTCTTTCGTCGTGCTGTCAGGTGTTTCCACCTGACATTTTCCATACTTACCACTACGATATTATGTCGGATAGCAATATCCGACACCACAGGGAAACTGACTCCGATATTATGTCGGATAGCAATATCCGACACCACAGGGGAAATTTTCTTATTTTTGAAATATGGGGCTTAGAGATCGAAACCTATTTCATGACAAGAATATTTTTTTTATTACAACAACCTGTCATCAATGGCTTTCTTTGATCGGTGTTGGAAATGGATTCAACATCACTTCTGAAAGTCTGAATTTTTGCTGTAAAAAGTATTCGGGTAGTATTCTAAGCTATGTGTTAATGCCAAATCACCTTCATTTGATTATCCATTTTTATGATGGTTCAAAAAGGATTGATTTCATGAGGGATTTTAAAAAATATACTTCTACTATGATCCGGAAGGAAGTAGAGTTGCATCGTCCTGACATATTATCTAAACTGAGGATTAATAACAAAACTCAAATTTTCAAGGTATGGCAAGATAGGTATGATGAAGTATATCTTGAAAATCGAAAGTTGACAGAAACTAAGGTTGATTATATACACAATAATCCACTTCAAGAAAAGTGGCAACTAGTTCAGCGACCTGAAGACTACCTATATAGTAGTGCTTCTTTTTATGAAATCGATGAGCAGGCTCTGGTAAAAGTGACACATTATATGGACTTTTTTTAATTATTAGCGTGCTGTCAGGTATTCCCACATGACAATTCCCCCTTACCGTATTTCTTAACTGACTACTATATTATGTCGGATAGCAATATCCGACAGCACAGGGAAACTGACTCCGATATTATGTCGGATAGCAATATCCGACACCACAGGGAAAATATCCGACAGCGCAGGGATGCCAGTTTGCTCCGCAGTGTCTTTCGTCGTGCTGTCAGGTGTTTCCACCTGACATTTTTCATACTTACCACTACGATATTATGTCGGATAGCAATATCCGACACCACAGGGGAAACTGACTCCGATATTATGTCGGATAGCAATATCCGACAGCACAGGGGAAATATCAGACAGCGCAGGGATGCCAGAGAGCAAGAAATACATAACTCCAGGCTAAAAAAATCAACTTTTACTTCAATCTAACCAACTTTTACAAAGATGTATATGGTTAATGCATGATCTCAGGTCAGAATATCCAGACCCCGGGAGATTTGGTGTGTTCCTCACAGAGTAAAAAGGCATCCTGTGCGCTTTTATTACCTTCCCAGCGCATTATCATTGTATTCCAGCAAGAAGTAATATAATTCCAGCGTTAAAACATTGCATTCCAGCAAGATACTATTGCATTCCAGCGTTATTATGTGGTAATCCAGCGAGATAGTATTGCATTCCAGCGGGAAAGAAGACACATAATTTGGCATTAAACAGCCTACAGGGCACAGGGAAAGAGAAATTTTAGGATGGGAAGAGGTTCTGCTCGGTTAATAGTGCTTTCGAATGTACTCACTTCGATAACCTATCAAGCGGGCTTTGTCTTTTTCGAATGTATATTTGCCGCAGGCACGTACTTCATCGACAGCCTGCTTGAGATAGGTGTAGGCCTGATCGCGCAGCAACTTAGCTTTGCCTCCAGGTCTGTTTTTTCCACGGGAAGCTGGTCGCAAGCGACCTATATTACTTGAAATAGTGGCAGCCAGGTCAAGATCCGTCATATCAAACTTAATTTTTTCTAATTCTAAGGTATTTGCTTTGCCAAAAACCGACAGATCATTCAAGGCCTGAACCATACCGGCATATCCACGTGACTTTGCCATAGCGCGAACGCCTTTCAGCAATCGCGCATTATCCCGGAAGGCATAGCGAAAGTCACTGAGCAGTTTATCCTTTAATTTATAAGCAGCCAAAGATTGGATGTCCCATTTCTTTTCTGCCGGACTCTTCGTCTTGCGCTGCTTTGTCCACAGCAACTGTGTGTGATTAGAAGCTCCGGCTCGGACTGGAAGTTCGTCTATAAAAAGCGGATCGAGGCCAGCCTCCTTCATTAAAATAGCTTTGTCGGCTTTACACCACCCGTACAGATTATAAGCTTCCTGAATGTATGACGACATGGGTATGCTTGGTCTTTTGACCTTTTTGACGGCAGTAATTAGATCCTTTATTGCATTAAAATCATCCAAATGAGACATTAGATATGGGGATTATTTGATGGAAAGTCAAGTATCAGGAAAAGGATTTTAATTCATGCATTACATCCCCGAAGGGAATTTATTGTTTTAACCACGCTCAAATTAGTGCCTGTCTATAAAGTCGCAAAATTCAAAAAAATGAATGGTTTTTTATATTAACCCACCCCTACACCCCTCCAAAGAGGGGAATATTGGTATTCATTTTTTTGAATTTATAAACCATCATACTTTATAGACAGGCTCAAATTAGTTGATTGGAACCAACTCACCGTTAACATTCACTTTTATCAAGCACATTTTTGTTTGTGAATCAGGATTTATGTCAAAACCAATAGTGCCTACCACCACGTAACTTCCATCCTCCAACTGAACCACCCTGGAGGCAACATCATTATCATCGCTTCCAAAGGTTTGCCTCCATTCCAAGCCTCCTATAGCATTCAATTTCAACAAACTTATCTCGTCATTCCCTTCCTTATCGTCCAGTTCGATCTTAGAAGAAACCAGGTAGCCTCCATCCTGAGTCTGGATTATCCCACATGATTCTCCAATACTTTTATTGAATATATTGGGATAGTCGTGCTTCCAAATTTCATTTCGGTTTGCATCGATCTTTACTACATATTCCTTTTTATAAATCCCGTCATCACGATATCCTGCTAAAATGAAACCACCACTTTCTAATTCGTAGGCGTCGGTACACCATTCATCGTACTCGCCGGAACCATATCTATTAGGGCTATTGCTTTGTGGATACATAAATGATTGAAAATGATATTTTCCTGTATTGAATTCTTTTACTGATCCAAAACAGACAAACGAAGCTGAATCTGTCGGATTGCTTTTTGCCAGTTCAAAAGAGGTTGTACTTAAATTATTAACTTTATAAGTGCCGTATATGTAATCCTCTTTATTGGACAGCGCCTTTAAATTGTCATCAGTTTCCACCATAAAAAACGCAGATGTATCCGGTGTCACCCAGGTAGAAGTGATTAAAAATCCATCGTTCTCAATGTCCAGGATACTTTTTCCATATTCATTTCTTAGCGGATCTCCATAGCTTTCATATTTTACTTCTCCCTTATTATCCAATGAGATTTCCAAAACTTGAACATCCACATTGCTCCCATTCCTGGTAACATGACCACAAACATAAATAACGTCACCGACGAGGATCACAGAATTTCCAACATCATCACCACTTCCTCCAAACTTTTTTTCCCACTTTACATTTCCTTTTTCATCCGTACGGACTACATAAATATCTTTTCCCCCCATAGTTTCAATAGAATCATTAGCGGTATACTCAGAGGAGATAAAAGGTGAAGTTGTAGAACCGACCATCACAAAACCCCCATCAGGTTCAGGTAATTGCAATAAGTCCTTCCCCTCTTCTGAGCCCCTGCCGCCAAAAAGTTTGATAAAAACCTGCCCCTGATATGGCTCGACACTATCTTTCGTATCACACGCATTTATAATAAAGGCACAAAGTACCAACCCTGCCATCATCGTACTTACTTGTGGCAATGAATTATATATATATATTATAAATCTAAACAATCTCACTTAATCTTTCTTGGTTTATAAAGTGGGTAAACAAATCCTACCATAATAGATAGCTTATCCATTTTGGAATCATCATCAATATGTCCAAGAGGAAACTTTGCGTCTCTACTTCCCGATATTGTGTTCTTTATCGGCTTACTCTCACCTGGAATCTCCTTTTGACTGCTAATAGAATACCTCTTGTCCTTATCAGCCACATTTAGCATTTCTTTTGAATACCTTGCTTCTAAAGTCACATAATTCAATCCAATTCTATAATTTATCCCTACTCCAAAAAGGACTGAGTAATTAAACCTTTTTTTCATACTGGTGGCGACAATATCCTGGAGTTGGAGATTTGCTACGGATTCCACATCATTGAGATCTTGGTATGTCCTGTCTATATTTCTCATGGAAGATTGTACTATAAAGCTCGGGCTTACCCCTCCGAAAAAATAAGGATTCACTTGCCACTTGAAGAAGTTATATTTCAACATGATGGGCAATTCAATCTCCCTATGAACGATATCCAAATTTGTGGTATAAAACCCAAATTGTGTATCTGATAAGTGAATCCTTTTTCCACTGAAAAAGATCTCTCCTGCCAGGTGCAAATCTTTCCAAATCACCATCTCCGCTCCACCTCCTATAATAAATCCAAAATCCGGCGAATATTTATATGTTTTTGGATCATTACCTGATATTGAAATGCTATAATCCAACAGCGGACTGACACTGGAAATTGTTGCGCCAATTGTTGTGCCAATTTTTGCGGACAGAATATATTTTGGCTTCGTGGTGAATTTCTTACTATGGTTGATGAGCTCCAAGGGATCCAGATCCTCATCGGTCTTATAAATAGGAACTACATTCAATAATTTCAAAAAAGAAGAATCTGCTTTTTCCTCATAGTTCAGAAATAAATTAGTCAGGGTCAATAAGCGATATGCTCTTATTTTTTCTTCATTTGTAAAACCTTTCAAGCACTCCTTAAGAATGCCTTCAATATCATATAAGCGTCCCTGATCATACTTGTCTTCAGCCTCACTCAACGCGATTGCACAAGGATTCTGAGCAAAACCTGCAATTGACTTAGCTAAAAAAATCAGGATAAAAAACGATAAAAAAATTCTCATCAAGCTAAAGCGTTATTCAATTTGGTGGGGTCATACCTACATTTTCACAAGTTTCCTCATATTCAATATCTACGCCTACATATCGATCCCATTCGTCATTATCCATATTTCTTATTAAATATTTGCACATATCCTCCGCTATCAATTCTGCTTTAGTTGGCCATAGCTTTAAAACTCCATCTTTTGTGCCGGCTAACAGGTAATTATTATCATGACTAAATTCAATACACCAAACATAATCGTTATGATCTTTGAAAACAACCGGCAACATCTTATCCATTTCAGCAATTACCCAAAGCTGCGCGCTGCCATCCAGGCTGGCAGTGGCAAGTAATTTGCCATCAGGGCTGAATTTTATTTTACTTATTCTGGATTGCCGGCCTGGCAAGGCGCTAGCAAAAATCAAATTATTTTCCCTTACGCTTCCGAAAAAAACTGCTCCATCTTCAGTACCAACAGCAATGGTAAGGTTATCAGGACTGAATTCAATGGAATAAATCGCACTGCCAAAAATATCAATCGTTTTTATCTTGTCCAAATTGTTTGCATTCCAAATATCCAAACCTCCTTTTTCATTTCCTGCCACAAGCAACTTTCCATCTTTGCTCAGGGATAAAGCAGTATATCGTTCATCAAATTTCTTTATTTCTTTACTAATTGTTGCGTCATTGATCCTTAAGGTTCTGTCTTGTATTCCATAGGACAAAAACGAATCCGAATCAGGTAAAAACATCAAATCAGTCACTAACCCGATATGCCCTTCAAGTTTTACCGTAGTTAATTCATGCAAATTTATCATTAAAAGGTAAGGCGCATTTCCACCTACTGCCAACCAACTACCATCCGAACTAATGTTCATATCATAATTGATATAATCATTATCCGGATGATAAAGCGTCTCGAATGAAAAGGTATCGCTATCCCATTTCAAAATTTTTCCGTCACTTCCCGTAGTATAAAAATTCTTTCCGTCAGGAGCATATACGATGGCCCTCAACATATCTCTATGCTCATTAAACCGGTAAATATCTATTCCCTGGCTTTGTTTTAACTTATCTCTTTTTGCATAATACAATCCATCGTAGATATAATTATCATAATCCTTTCCACCATAATCTTTATTGAAATTGAAGGCCTGGAATGCCAGAAGCGCTTTTAAGTCCGTATCCGGAATATTCAATGACTTCACGGCCATAGACTGTGCGATCGAAATCATCCTCAATTTATCGGTTTTCTCTTTTTCTTGCCTTACCTCAATTGTTTGACGGTTTGCAACTTTTGTTAAGGAATCAGCTTTTAATTTCTCTTTCACAGCCTCATCGGTTGCGCTGTCTGCCTTATTTCTTTGCTCCTCTGCAATGCCCTGTTGATATATCGCATTATTTGCACTCAGCCTGGCTAAATGTGTTTGTCTATCGGCTTCCGCAGCGCTTTCTATTGCATTATCTTTTTCATTCTCAGCCACTCCTCTTTCAAAATCGGCAATACCTGCACTTTTGTCCGCTTCATTCTTATTAAACTCAGCTATTTCCCTTTGGACGTCAGCTCGTTCCCTTTGCTTGTCGGCGTCAATTTTTTTGATCAAACCAAAAACACCGAAAATAATAGCAACAATGAATGCAATACCTAGTCCAAACGCTACCATTTTGGTGCGTTGAAGCATTCGCTTTTGTAGATATTCCTTGCTTTTTTGCTCACTTTCATAAGCCGTCTTACTCGTGTCGAGAAAGACTATGGCCCGCTCATAAAAAGGATTATATCTACGTGTCCAGGATATGGTAGGATTTTGTTTTTTTTGCCAGTTGAGCGCCAGTTGCAAATCTGGCGGACGCCAAAGACCTGTTTTTCCTACCTGATACATTTCGGCTGCCTCAGATAGCCTCATATACATCTGTGCCGAGTCTGCTTCCTCGTCCACCCATTTCTTTAGCCGTTTCCAGATGCGCATTAAACTTTCGTGCGAAATCTCAATGACCGAAGTAGATTTTAACTTGATATTTGCTGACGGCGTTAGAAGTGAGCGACCAGGCTCTCTAAATTTTTCAATTATATTAATTAATTCCTTTTCCTCAACCTCTGAAATGTCAACGATTTCCTGCAGCTTGGTGGCACGCCGTACACCTTTATTGTCAGCCCCTTTTTCTGTTAAGGCTTTAAAGAGGACTTCGCAGACTTCCTTTTCTGTGCTATCAAGTTCCGAATATGCTTCGTTGGCATGCTGTGACAGGGCTTCATGAATTTTGCCAATCGCAATATAATGTCGTAAATCGATTGGCTCTTCAGCGTCCATATTGGCCACCCAGTAATCCCAGGTTCGCATCAATGCATGCTGCATCACCGGAAGCTGATCCGGATTGTTTCCGACATCATTCAGCAATTGCTGAACCAACCTCTTGGTAATTTTTCCCCCTCCTACAGCAACAGGACCTTCAATGGCCATTCTTTGTTGCTCACGGGTCATTTGAGGCACTAAATAGTGACTTTTATTAATGATGTATGTCAGTTCAGGAAATTGAGCGCAATCGCCAATAAAATCTGAACGCATTGTGAAGGCAATATATATTGGGATTTCAGACTGAGCAATAGATTTTAGCAGGAGATTTACATATGCCGATGACTCATTTAAAGTATCATCTTCTCGTTCTAATCCTATAAATCTGAATAGTTCTTCAAACTGATCAATAAGGATAAAAATATTTTTTTTTGAAGATTTATAAAGCTGGCTCACGGCATCAACCAAACCCATAGAACTACTTCTGAGAATGGTGGATGTCATACGTCTCTGAATTACCTTTTCTTCTTCAGAGGCTATGACATAGCTTTCTTCTTTACTGAGAATAGATTCTGCAAGGTTTTCGATCGGAGCAATACCAGGTCTTGTCACCAAAATAGACCAATCCGAACCGGCATCCGTCATAAATCCGCCGTAAAGTATTGGGATAATTCCACAATACATTAATGAAGATTTACCACTACCTGAAGTGCCTATTACAGCTGTGAAGCGATGTTTTGCAAGGTTAAGCAAAATATCATCACTTTGACCTTCCCGCCCAAAAAACAGATGACTTTCCTCAAAAGTAAATGGCCTTAATCCCGGAAAAGGATTAAGGAGATCTAGTTCTCCATGATTATTGGATTCAAGAATTTCTAACTCTTCAGGATTCATATTAATAGTCTTTTAGCCTGGCTAAAAATGGTTCCATTGCATTTGACTCAAATCTTTTATTGCCTTGAAGTATTAGAGATCCTTTATCTATACCCAGACTTTCAGTAAGTCGTGAATTGCTATTTACTAAAATTGCCTGAGGATTTATAGGCTTTTCTCTTCCCAGTCCTAATGATTTTAACAAATCGTTTTGCTTAGCTTTAATCCACCCTTCATTCTCCTTGCCATAATAAATAAGTGTGGCGTCACACTTTCTTAAATTATCGTTATGAATGGTCCGAATTTCATCCGGGTTGCCTTTAAAGTTTGAGTTAATAACCTTATATCCATTTTTTTCTAAAAAATCTTCGATTTTCTTACATCTTTTCGACTCATACTTTTCATGAATCAGGTAAATAGTTTTCCCTTCCTCAGAAATTTCACTTCCATATAATCGCTCGTGATGCTTTTTACCCTCATTGATTTTTTTAATTACAAAGGCCTTCAATTCTTCAAGGGTGGTTTCCAGCAAGTCCGAGTTGCTCATAGACTCCCTGTCTTTTTTCAAACTTTCAATAAACAACCTTTGCTTGACACTTATACTTTTCTGGTTTGGTGATACCCAGACAACACGTCCGAAATTAAAACCAGAGCCATCATCTGCTTTCTCCAATTCTTTGAAATGTTGTGAAGCCAATCGATTCTGAAGGACTACAATAGAAACATTTGTGCCCTGAATATTGTAATGATCAGAGCCAATAAGATGAATTGACATGTTGCTGACAAGCAGATCCCTTTTAACTAACTTCATGATGGATTCAAGGTCAGCCGGCATTTTCTTTTCAGGCAGCACCTTATACCCATTTCTCAACAATTCCCTTTTGACAGCGTCTCTTTCGGCTATAAGATCTGCACTAACTTCGGACAAATAAATGGTAAACGAATTCAGCTCTTTGTTAATGTTTGCTATTTCATTCTCGGTATTTTTCAGATTATCCATTACCTTAAATATATTGGAGGCAAGATCATATAATCTCATCCAAAAGGTTTTTTCGGAAGCTGGATTTGTGAATTCATCGTACATCACGAATTCGCCCGTACTATTATCATAATGAAAAAAGTCATAGCTGCCCGAATCACTCAGATAATCCAATAAAAAATGACTTTTTTGAGGCTCTTGTGACACCTTGAAGATTCGGGAATTCCAGGATATATTGTTTTTACTCTTATTTATTGCTTTTTCATGAAATAATTTTATTTCCTCTTTGAAGGTTGGTGAATTCAATAGGCCCTGAGAAATAACAGGGATTAATAAGGTGAATGGAGAATATATAGCTTCAATATCTAGTTCTTTACATGTCATCACATTGATCTTAATTTTCTCGCCCGATAACCTGGAAAGTAATAGCTCTAATAATCCATAAAACTTGGAGCCCCAATCTTTGGATACTTGATCTGAACTATCCTGATCAGATTTAATTAAATAAATATGTTGGCCAAAATTCATAGTAACTTAATCAAATTAAAACCAAATGATTTTTTCAGCATCACAAAAGTCAATAAAAATTACTTCAAACTGAATGCTTATAATGCCCCTCATAAAAACATTAGCTAAATGTATATAAATTAATAATTATAGCAAAGGCGTTTATATATCTCTTTAACAATATCTTATGATAAAGGCATACTTGTAATTTATTCATCGTTTATCAAGATGGTCTCATTTTGAATAGTGAAGGAATCCAGCAATTTAAGAGTCACTTCATATTCATTAGTAATAAGATCTAAAAACTTATTTTTTTCAATTTTAAAAAGTACAGTATCTCTTTCTACTTCAAAAGAAATGTCTTCCTCAAGTAGATCAATATTGATTTGTTCCCCTATAAAGTCACCTGCTTCAAATTGATTCACAATTTCACCATTTTTATTTTTCACTTCTAACAGACCATGATATATGATATAAAAACAATCATTATGCCATTCGGAAGGTTGAATCATGGTATTACCTTCCATATATACTTCATCAATAAAATCAGCAATGCTAGATAGTATATAACTTGGCAATCCTCCAAGCAGTGATTTCTCCATTAAGAAATGAACGATTTCGAACTTCATATGTGGCCGTAGTTCAGAACTATTGTCAAAATCTTGCCCTATCAATAGGTTTTTCAAATGATTTCTTTCACCAGGTTCCAATCGATCTATATGTGCATCAACAAACTTATCATCAATTTGATGCATCGACCAGGCAGATATTTCTTTTAGAAGCTCATCAGGATTGAACAAATTAGCGATGAGTTCCATATCGAATTTTCCAGTGATTTTTTTCTGCCCGATATAATGGATGGTACTAGTTCTGGTCCATCGGTTAATTATGCTAACCTCTTTGTTAATCAACATTCTCAATAATTCCTCAAAGGAAATATCAATAAACGGATAAAACATTTCAAGTCTTCTTATCCGATCAATGTCTGAGGTATCATCTAAAATAGGAATTATCTTTTGCTTCAAATCTTCAGAGAGAAATACATCCAATAGCTCGATGGCATAGGATATCCCTTCATTTGTTTTTGTTTCGATGTTTTCTTTTACAAGCTCGATAGATTTTTGATCATATATCATTGCCAATAGCATATATATATGGCCATAATTGTGATCATTCTCTTCTTTGAGTGAATCGGTAATAGCGCTGAACTCTCTTTGGCCGAGCGCTTTAAGCTGCTCTATCGCCTTTAAATTCCAAATAATACTAACTACGTCTTCTTCTATTACAAGCTTAATCCTTTGGATTTGATTTTCTTTTGCTGCAAAACCACAGTGACTCAATGAAAGCAGTACTTGAGAAATGATCTTTTTATCGGGATAATCAACTTTATTCCATAACAATTCCTGAGCTAAAGCGCCACCAACTTTTCCATAAATATTAATGATATCGATCTTGGTATCTACATATTCATCTGAATGATAAAATATGCTTTCAATGAATGTAAATGCTGATTCACCATATTTAACTAAAACTTCTACAGCTACATCCTTGTATTTATTTTTCTGCAAATTATCCAGTACAAATGGCAACAATTCCATTTTTCTAAGTTCTGAAGTAGCTTTCATCGCAGCTTTAATTACTCCGGAATTCGTGTCATTTAGCAGATCAATTAATAGACTAACATTTTCTTCAATTTCGATAGCGCCAATTAATTCTGCAGCCAACTTTCTTTCAGAAGTATCATTAGATTTTGCTAAATCTGAAATTTCTTTATCAAAAACAGTCTTGTATTTATCGCTTTCCAAGGGTGAATTTTCTCCCCCACCAAATTCAATATCATTAAGTTTTGCTACGTGAATAAAAGAAAAATCACCCTCCATAGTCTGAAGTACCTTATTAGTGATATCAATGGAATGATCATTTTTTATACTTTCAATTTTTGAGTCAAAAATTTCGGGTTCAATTTTGGCTAATGCTCTAAGTGCAAAAATCATCAAATTGGGGTTGTCGCCATCGATAGAGGTGAACAACCTGGAGATCAATAATTTTTTTCCTTTTTGCTCTACCTTTTCTGCCGCTTCTCTTTGTCGCTCAAGTTTTAACCTGATATTTACTTTGTATAGGTTGTATGCTTTAAAAAGTATGTAGCCCCATACAATTATAACCAGTACTAAGATCCACGAAAAATGGATTAGTTTAAAAAATGGCAGCAATCCTAATAAAAGAATCAGGCCTCCAACAATAGCTCTTGAAAATTCGTTTATAATCCCTTCAATTTTAGTCTGTATATCGAAACGGACCTTACTATCTAAAGGCATAAAAAACAATTTGAATACAGGATTTTCAATTGCTTCCCGCAATGTTGTTACAAACAATTTGCTGAGGGCAATAAAAAGGAAGAACCAAATAAATTCGGTACTGGTGATATCGAACCCAAAAATGTATCCGAAAAAAATCGCCAATCCGGTAAATAGAAATAAAACTACAGGCAATATCATCAAAGAGACCTTCATCCCATACATTGACAATAAGCGCTCATTGATAAAAGTCTGAATTAACAAAGTCAAAACCATTATTGACCCCTCAAAAACGCCCAGAAAACTGGCAAGTTGCTTCTCATCCGGGTATTGCTGCTCGATCACATTCATGAACATGAAATCAGCAATAACAAAAGCCGCCATGGACAAAAACAAAAACAAGGACAAATACACAATGTATTTATTCCTAAATAATTTATTAAACGTGTTTGCCTCTCGGGCTTCCTTTCTTTTTTCATGAAAGGAAGCAAGCTTATGTTTCGTTACGATCAAAATAAAAAATACAATGGAGATCGCTAATCCAAGCTCACCAATTATCAAAATATTTCTTATATCCGCTATATAAGGTATAATAAACGGAATGGAGAACGTGGTGATGATGATAGCTGTCAGCTGTCCGGAATCTATTCCTCCAATAATTCTTTTTGATTGCCTTAAATCAAAAAGTCTTCCAAATATCCCCCAAAATCCTAATACTAAAAGAGAGGTAATCGGCCCTAACATGACAAATAATGAAAATACCAGCCATTTAGAATCTGAGTAAATAAACATCACCCGCGCAAAGGCAATAAATATTAATATCGATAATATACTAAAAATGATTAATCGGGAATATCGTACCCTGTCTTGAATTGATGAATATATCCACGTTGAAATAACTCCTAATAATCCGGAAACAAAAAAGGCCTCTTTGATATACTCACTTAATTGATTCAAGAAAAGGGTAGTGGCCACAATTTTGTAGGCCGCCAAAAAAACACCCATGAAAAACCCATAGCCCAAAATTAATAAGACCGGTTTTTCTTCACCTTCTACTACATTAAGAATACTTAAGAGCGCTTTAATCATGAAATCCCACTAAAAAATGTCTAAGTTTAATTAATAAAATACCAGCGTATTGCTATTAAATTTCATTTATCTAAAAATATATTTATGGATACATCATACATCCTAATATTAATTATCAGGTAACTGCTTTGTTTTCAAAAAACCAATAATCTTCTTTTTAAGTGAATTTTGTTCCAGGGGAAAAAAGTCAAATCCTTGCTGCAACAAAGTCAATGCATTTCCATTATGCTCTGAGGTGATAACCGCTTTGCCTAATATTTTGTTTTCTTTTCCCAAGCCCGGAGATTTTAGAATATCCATCATTTTCATATTTACCCAATTCAAACTAACTGTTTCTGCAAAGATGATCACCACATCCATTTTCATAATACAATTTTGATGAATTTGCCTGATTTCTATTATATCACCCTCAAAACCTGGAGTATAGACAGTAAATTTCTTTTTCTTTAGGTAATCAATATATTTCTTAGCTATTTCTTCATCTGCCTTATCATACAGAAAATATATACTCAAATTACTATTATCTTCATTTTGAATTTCATCTTCTGAGTCTCCGGCATCAGCTTCTATTTGACAGAGTAAATTATATTTAAAATCTTCATAATTTGTCCTTAAAAACTCAATTTCATCAAGTTGCTGAATTCGTTGCAAATACTCAGGAATATTTTTTTCTTCAGAAACACTATCGGTACTTGATTTTGGGTACCATACAAATATTTTTATTTCTCGATCTACAAATTCAGAAAGAAGTTTTTGATTTTTTAAATGTTGAACTGAATAATTGACCTGCTGTTCCTCAAGGATCTTTCCCTCACTTTCGTTAAAATGATCCTTATCACCTAAGATATGTATCACAATTTCACATTGATCAATTATTTCAAATGCTTTTTCAATATGTTGTTCTGCGTTCGATAATTCCTTGATGATCCACCCGTACTCTTCCAACTCCTTAATGAGATTTTCTTTATAAGCTCTCATCGCTTCAGGTACTTCAGCAAAACACACATTCTTATTGCGTCTGTTGGACATTACTTTTTTCTATTATTTAGAGTTTAATAGTCACATACAATACATGATTTTTACTAAATAAAACTCATTAGAAGTTTTTCGTAAAAGTCACAAAGTTAGGTTCACCTTAATGAAAACATGATACATCTTAACATAAAAGCTATTTTTAAAGACAATGACTTGTCGGTATATGTGAATTACTCAACCATTTTATTCACTACCAAAACGCTATGATCAAAATCCGATTCTTTTCTCAATAGGTATTAACATACATATTTTCCGAGCTAAAAATAAGTAATTTACCATTAGGAAACCTAATCATTTACCTGTAGGCCAGATTTCATATAGGTACCAATTCAGTCAATATTCAACCTTTATGGTTCATTTTCTATACCAAACTTTTATCCTTCTTCATACAATTCCCATTCTACCGGTTTTATTTTACACTTCAGCATTACGCGATTTAGGTATCCCAGGTGATGTTGCAGATGTCTTATTTGCTCTAAAATAACATCCAGATTTGTCCACTTATCATAGCGCTTTGAAGGAGCAGTTAATGCAGATGATGTCAGGTTTGAAATAAAGTAGTCCACTTTTTGCTCTACATGCCTCAGATATCCAATCATATCCGCTTGATTTATAAACCCCTTTGATTCTTCGCCAAGTACAGAATTTACTTCCTCGTTAAATTCCGGAGATACAAAGGATTCTTTTGAATCGCTAAACCAATAATCGATACCATATAACACATGATATATTTGCTGCCAAATTGGAGGATCGATATTGCGCTGTGCCCATATCGATTTTTGGCAGCTTTCTATAATTTTTTCCACCATTTTAAAGGATGGCCTCAGTTGCCTTAACAGGATTTCATTTAAAAAATCAGGATAATTGTTCATAATAAAAAATAATTAATGTATACGCTTTGGGTAAAAATCCTTATAGTATTAAAAAATGTTTAAGTATTAATAAATGTTTAATAGGTGATAATTTCAAGTTTTTTTGCTCTACGAGGCAACCAAACGGCCATTTCTCCAATTCCCCGATGAGACCATGCATAATATGGAACTGCAAGCAAATTATGACTTTTTGTTTTAACTTCTTCTCCACTATCCTTCACAATAAATGAGGGGACATCAGCTTTTATAATATTAATTCCTCCTAGTAAGTCCGGCTTCCACTGAGCAGATATTGGTGCAAATTCCGGCATTAACAGGTTAAATACTCCCCCTTTATTATCAATACCCTCAACACAATAAACAATAGGCCCTCGTTCTATTGCAAGGCGATTTTTATTTTCTTCAACCTTTTCATGACTTTCCACCAGGTGAATTTCCATTGGCAGATTCAATATAATCTCATCCCCTTTTTTCCACTGCTTATTTATTGTTAAATACCCATTCTCAATTTTTACTTCGATATCCTCTCCATTTAATTGCCCCGTCACTTTTTTATTACTCTTTTCAAAATAGGTGTATAAATTACCGGGAACAGGCTGGTTTCGTGACCATCCGGGAATTCTTAATTTAATATTAAAATCCGATTCAATTTCAGGATTCACCTCAACTTTTATTTCTCCATCCCAGGGATAATTTGAGGTTTGAGTGATCTTCACATCCAATTTACCGATTTTCACTTCTGCTTCATTGCTCATATAAAGATTTACATATAAATCATTGTTGCGAACAGCATAAATATAACCTGGCAAGGAAGGTAAAAAACGAACTATATTCGAAGGACAGCAAGAACAGTCAAACCAAGGCTTTCTTGACAATGCCCCCTGATTAAATGCATATTTCGCATCACATGACAATGGATTTGGATAGAAAAATTCATTTCCTTTTAAGGATATGCCAGCCAGAAATCCATTGTATAAGGTGCGTTCCAGCACATCATAATACTTAGCATCCCCTTTCAACAAGAACATTCGCTGATTCCACATGCAATTGGCAATTGCAGCACAGGTCTCATTGTAGGCAGATTCATTGGGAAGTTCATAATCATCTCCAAAAGCTTCTCCACGATGTCGGGCCCCAATCCCTCCTGTGATATATATTTTTTTATACACTACATTTTTCCAGATTTTATCAATGGCCTGAATATATTCTTTATCTCCAACCATAGCTGCCACATCTGCCATCCCGGAATACATATAGGTCGCCCGGACAGAATGCCCAACAGCCTCATCTTGTTCTACAACAGGGATGTGGCTTTGCAAATAAATGTCACTACGTTGAGGATATTTCGGATTATTGATCTCCTGCCCCCTGACATCGAGAAAATACTTTGCTAAGTTCAAATATTTTTCATCACCGGTCACCCGAAAAAGTTTCACCAATCCAATTTCTATTTCCTGATGCCCCGGCATGCCAAATTGCTTTTCCGGCCCAAAGGTATTCGCGATCAAATCTGCATTTTTAACTGCTACATCAAGAAAAGTCCTTTTGCCGGTAGCCTGAAAATGTGCCACAGCTGCCTCATACATATGCCCTACATTATATAATTCATGACTTTCGTCAAGAAAAGACCATCTCTCTTCACCTGCACTCCGTGCGGGCTTTTCAGGATTTATTGAACGTGCAGTATATAAATAGCCATCAACTTCCTGCGCTCCTGCAACTTTTGCAATCAAATCATCCAGGTATTTCTCAAGTTCAGGATCAGGATGATTGGCTAATGAGTAGGCAGCTCCTTCCATGATTTTAAAAACATCTGAATCATTAAATCGGATCCCCACGAAATCACCGTCCTTCATTCCTGCAGCGATTTCAAAATTTTGAATGCGTTTTGTCTCCTCACACTTTTCAAAATCATAGGGAATAGTCACCTTCCTGTTTGTTTCTAATCGAGGTTTCCAAAATGAATCGATGATCTTAACTTTTGTAAAAGGTACAGGTGTGATGGGATAGTCATTCATTTTCTGAGCAAAAACACTTGAGCTGACTAAAGTGAGTCCCGTGAAAAAATATATTCCAATTTTCATAATTATGTGTGAATAATTAAAAATCAATTTAATCATCTAATTGGATGAAAATCAAGTTTAAATACAGAATTAATTTTTAAACTCTTAATAGAATAGGCCTATCACGAGCTAAATCACCCATGTTTCTTTGTGATATGCGCTAATATCAATTTTTGCCAGGGGCTAAACAAAGCTGTTCCAGGAGTGAAAATGTCCGCTGAGCAGTAAAAATTTTTAGGATAAAAATATATCTTCTTTTATAAAATAAGATATATAATTAATTTTGCTGCTCATTTTAGAAAAATATACGTAGTGAGTTCTCTGTTACATTTCCCTGCCTACCGGACAGGCAGGCATCATCAACATCATTGTTCCTAATCGGAACCATGGATTTTCATTGCTTTTTCTCACTACAAAATTATAATTTACATGACAAATAACACAGTTTTAAGACTTGCAATTCAAAGAAAAGGGCGCTTGAGCGAAGATTCCCTCAGCCTGATAAAAGAAAGTGGTATTAAATTCAATAATGGATCAGGAAAGCTAAAATCGAAAGCCCGTAATTTTCCCATCGAATTTCTTTTTTTACGTGATGACGATATTCCGGATTATGTAGCTGATGGAGTCGCTGACATCGGGATAGTTGGCGAAAATGTCGCATTGGAAAAAGGTAAAAATATTGATGAGGTAAAAAGACTTGGCTTCTCCAAGTGCCGTCTTAGTCTTGCCATTCCAAAAGAAATCGAATATAAAGGTCTTGAATATTTTCAGAATGCCAGCATCGCTACCTCATATCCCAAAATATTACAGGATTTCCTTTCCAGAAAAAAGATCACTGCTAACATCCATGAAATCTCAGGGTCCGTTGAAATAGCTCCAAGCATTGGTCTGGCCTCTGCGGTTTGTGATATCGTGAGTTCTGGCAGTACCCTAATGAGTAATGGACTGAAAGAAGTGGAGGAAATCCTTAATTCTGAGGCCATTATCATTGGAAATCAAAACATGTCAGACGAGAAAAAATCAATTCTCGACAAATTGTTATTCCGCATAGAATCTGTCCAGAAAGGGAAAAATAATAAGTATATTTTGCTAAATGCTCCAAACGATAAGCTTGAGAAAATTATCGAACTTCTTCCGGGGATGCGCAGCCCAACAATTGTTCCTTTGGCCAATAAAAAATGGAGTTCAATTCATTCTGTGATCAATGAAGATGAATTTTGGGATGTTATAGAGAAATTGAGAAATGCCGGCGCAGAAGGCATCCTGGTGGTTCCTATTGAAAAAATGATCCTTTAATTATGAGAGTGTTAATAAATCCGGTAGGAGATGAGCTTGAAGCGGCGCTTAAAAGACCGATAAAGAAGCTCAAAAATATTAAAAAGATCATTAAACCGATCTTAAAAAATGTTAAAATAAAAGGTGACCGGGCACTTTTTAAATATAATTTGGAATATGATCACGTTCATTTGACAGAGTTGATCGTAAGCCAGGAGGAAATCGATGCGGGTTGCAAACATGTGAGTAAAAACCTGAAAAATGCTATCAACATCGCAAGGGATAATATTGAAAAATTCCATAAACCACAAAAGACTGATGACCTGGTGGTTGAAACGATGCCCGGTATCGTTTGCAAAAGAAAAAGTGTAGCAATAGAAAAAATTGGCCTATATATTCCTGGCGGGACAGCCCCACTTTTTAGTACGGTATTGATGCTGGCTATACCTGCAAAACTTGCCGGATGCAAAGAATTAGTACTCTGTACTCCTCCAAATAAAAGTGGTAGAATACACCCTGCGATTCTATATTGCGCTCAACTAGTAGGTATTGACAGGGTCATAAAAATTGGTGGAGCGCAAGCCATTGCCGCCCTCGCTTATGGAACCGAAAGTGTTCCGAAAGTAAATAAGATTTTTGGACCTGGAAATCAGTTTGTGACTGCGGCAAAACAGATTGTTGCTGAAAAAGGCATAGCTATCGACCTCCCTGCAGGGCCTTCTGAAGTAGCTGTATTTGCCGATGAAACAGCCATTCCAGATTTCATCGCTACCGACCTCCTCTCTCAGGCAGAGCATGGCGGAGATAGTCAGGTAGTGCTTGTTACCACAAAAGAATCTATTGCAAAAAAAACTATTGCATCAATTCAGAAATATTTAATCGACCTGCCCAGAAAAAAAATTGCTGAACAGGCATTGGCGGAAAGTGTGGCGATAATTGTCGATACTCAAAAGGAGGCTATAAAAATTCTTAATAAATATGCCGCCGAACACCTGATCTTATCTGTAAAAAATGCTGAAGAAGTAGCAGATAAAATCATAAATGCAGGATCAATTTTCCTGGGTAATTATTCGCCGGAATCTGTAGGTGATTACGCTTCCGGAACCAACCATACCTTACCTACCAACAAAGCTGCGTTGGCCTATAGTGGCGTGTCCCTGGATAGTTTTGTGAAAAAAATAACCTATCAGAAATTAAGTAAAAAGGGCATAAAAAACCTTGGGCCTGCGGTAGAAATAATGGCTGAGACCGAAGGACTAATGGGGCATAAAATGGCAGTTTCGGTAAGGTTAAAATATCTCAAGAATCAAAATGGAGATTAGAAAACTTCTCAGGCCGCACTTGCTCAATTTAAAACCTTATTCTTCTGCCAGAGATGATTTTAAGGGAAATGCTGATGTATATCTTGATGCGAATGAAAATGCTTTTGGCTCTACATCCTCAGATAAATATCGCAGATATCCAGATCCTTATCAGTTTGCGCTAAAGACCAAAATTGGAATTATCAAGGGCGTATTGCCTGAAAATATATTCTTAGGCAACGGAAGTGATGAACCCATAGACTTACTAATAAGGGCTTTTTGCACTCCCGGAAAGGACAAAATCATCATTACTCCACCTACCTATGGCATGTATGAGGTGAGCGCAAATATTAACAATGTAGACATTACCAGCGTTCCTTTAAAGTCAGACTTCTCACTCGAAGTAGCAAATGTGATCGATGCCATAATGCCTGAAACAAAATTAATTTTTCTGTGCTCCCCAAATAATCCGACAGGTAATAGTATCGACAAAAAAGATGTTCTCGAAATCTTAGTTAACTTCCATGGATTGGTGATTCTGGACGAGGCATATATTGATTTTTCGCTACAGGCCAGCCTTATTCAGGAATTGGGGAATTACCCAAACCTGGTTATACTCCAAACCTTTAGTAAAGCATGGGGCCTGGCCTCGTTGAGGTTGGGAATGACTTTTACCAATCCCGAAATAATTGAAATCCTGAATATGATCAAACCTCCATACAATATCAACGGAGCTACGCAGGATTTGGCATTGAATGCACTGGAAAATGTTGATAAAATGAAGCAAATGGTTCAAGAGGTTTCACATCAGAAAAAGTATCTGGAATCCATGCTAAAAAATATTCCTTCTGTAAGAAAAATTTATCCAAGCGATGCAAATTTTATACTTGTAAAAATCGATAATGCGCATGAAAAATATCTCGGATTAATCGATAAAAATGTGATTGTAAGAGACCGGTCACGGGTAGCGCTATGCGAGGATTGCTTAAGGATCACAATAGGGACTCATGAGGAAAACAAAACATTAATAGAGCAGCTAAACATGATATGCCTGTGATAGTTATTGAGGTCTATCTAGCCTGACGGACAATCTCATAATGGCATGACTAAATCTTATTTTGAGGTCCCGAGTATAAAAATGTATTTTTGTTAGAATCCTGAAAGGATTCAAGGTATAAGCTCAGGGTGAAGAGAAACGAGCCCTGAGAACTCAAGTTATAACTATTTCAAGGGCTGAAAGTCCGAAAGGTCTTCAACTATAAAATTATGGCACAGAGTTTATCAAAAGTATATATACACTGTGTGTTTTCCACGAAAAAAGGAGCGCCATTGATCACAGATACAATACGTAAAGATTTGCATTCTTATATCATAGGGACATTATCAAATATCGATTCTTATGTGAATGAAATTTATGCTAATTCTGATCATATTCATGTTTTATGCACATTGCCGAGGACAATAACTATTGCCGAATTAATTTCGAAAATAAAAACGTCTTCAACAAAATGGATCAAAAATCAAGGTATAATTAATTTTTCCTGGCAGGGAGGATATGGGACTTTCTCCGTGAGTTCGTCAAAGGTTATGGTTGTTGAAAAGTATATTCAAAATCAACAGCAACATCATAAAACAATGACATTTAAAGATGAATTGCGTAAATTTTTCAACGAATATAAAATTGATTTTAATGAGCAATATGTGTGGGACTGACATAAGCATCGAGCATGTAAGTATCACCCTTTCAGGGTTTATTTTATACAAATAATTTAACTCAGGGCTTCGTTTTACTTCGCCCTGAGCTATTACATAAAGGGGCGTTGCCCCTTATAAGTTTACTCAACACATTAAAACAAGATTTAATAGGTTACATTGTGTCAAATGGCATGTTTTCCGCAAAAAATATAAAGATGAAAAAAATACTATTTATAGATCGTGATGGCACCATCATCAAGGAACCTTCTGATGACTATCAGATAGATTCTCTGGAGAAGTTGGAATTTATACCCGGAGCCATCTCAAACCTTAGGAAGATCAAAGAAGAATTAAACTTTCTTTTTGTGATGGTTTCCAACCAGGATGGACTGGGTACAGATTCATACCCGGAAGAAACATTTTGGCCGGCCCAAAACAAAATGCTTCTTACGCTCGAAGGCGAGAATATTATTTTTGACGAAATCCTGATCGACCGATCTTTTGAACATGAAAACTTACCCACAAGAAAACCAAGGACAGAATTATTAACAAATTATATAGATGGTTCCTACGACCTGGCAAATTCGTATGTAATTGGAGACAGAGTTACCGATATTCAGCTTGCCAAAAATCTTGGTTCCAAAGCAATATTTTTATCTGATCGAGCAAACGACAGCGCTGACCTATCCGCAACTAGTTGGGATGACATTTATAATTTCCTGCGTTTGCCAGATAGAATAGGTAAGGTCACGCGAAAAACAAATGAAACCGATATTGACATCGAGCTAAACCTGGATGGAACCGGACATACAAACATCAGTACCGGTCTTGGATTTTTCGATCACATGCTTGATCAAATTGGGAGACACGCAGGAATAGATCTGAAAATCCATGTTAATGGAGACTTACACGTTGATGAGCACCACACGGTCGAAGATACTGCTATTGCTCTCGGTGAGGCTTTTATAAAAGCGCTTGGAAATAAAAAAGGAATCAACAGATATGGTTTTTTATTGCCTATGGACGATTCACTTGTTCAAGTTGCCCTGGATTTTGGAGGACGACCCTGGCTGGTTTGGGAGGCTGATTTTAAACGTGAAAAAGTGGGTGATCTGCCTACAGAAATGTTCTATCATTTTTTTAAATCTTTTGCTGACGCGTCAAAAAGCAATTTGAATATTAAAGCAGAAGGGAACAATGAACATCACAAAATCGAGGGAATTTTCAAGGCCCTGGCCAAAAGCATAAAGATGGCCATAAAACGGAATGAAAATGAGCTGAATAAGTTACCAAGTACCAAGGGGCTTTTGTAGATTGAATTTAGATTGAGAAGATCATAAAATCAATCTATTCAATCTCTCTTCAACCTGTTTTCTATCTGACCAGGCAATTCTGAGTTTTTTGTTAAGGCCGGATAGCTTAGATAGCTGAAATATTTTTTATTTATACGCCACCATCAAAAGTTAAATATTATTTTTGCAACATGTCAGAGCAAATATTAATTATTGATTTCGGATCTCAATACACACAGCTTATTGCCAGAAGGGTGAGAGAACTTAATGTATATTGTGAGATTCACCCCTACAACCATCTACCAAAAAAGACAGATAATATAAAAGGAGTCATTCTTTCCGGCAGCCCTTATTCGGTAAGAGACGAAGATGCCCCGGTTATCAACTTGGAGGAATACCGTGGAAAAGTGCCTGTATTAGGTGTCTGCTATGGCGCTCAAATGTTAGTGCATCAAAATAATGGAGTAATCGTTCCGTCCAAAATCCGTGAGTATGGCCGAGCCAGGTTGCAGAAAATGGATCAACATTATGATTTGCTGAAAGAAATGACCCTTGGTAAGCAAGTATGGATGTCGCATGCAGATACCATTTCAAAACTGCCGTCAAATTTCATTAATATTGCAGGTACGGAAGATGTGATAAATGCTGCCTTTAAGCTTGAGGATGAAGATACCTATGGCATTCAGTTTCATCCTGAAGTAACTCATACGGAAGAAGGGAAAATTTTGCTCAGAAACTTTGTAGTTCACATTTGTAGCTGCAAGCAAGACTGGACACCTGACATATTTGTAGAAAGTACTATAGCAAATCTGAAAGAAACCCTGGGTACTGATAAAGTTGTCCTGGGATTATCTGGCGGCGTGGATTCATCTGTTGCTGCGGTGCTTATTCATCGGGCCATCAAAGAAAATCTCTATTGTATTTTTGTTGACAATGGTCTTTTGAGGAAAAATGAATTTGAAGAAGTCCTGCACTCCTACAAAGACATGGGTTTAAATGTCAAGGGAGTTAATTCTAAAGAGAAATTTTATGAGGCTTTAGCAGGTTTCACAGATCCTGAGGATAAACGAAAAGCGATAGGAAAAACATTCATTGAAATATTTGATGAAGAAGCACATAAAATTAAAGATGTTAAATGGCTGGCACAGGGCACCATCTATCCTGATGTGATCGAGTCAGTTTCGGTAAAGGGCCCTTCGGCGACAATCAAATCGCACCACAATGTTGGTGGATTACCGGAAAAAATGAATCTCAAAGTCGTTGAACCATTAAATACCTTATTTAAGGATGAAGTACGAAGAGTTGGACGTTCGCTTGAAATCTCGGATAACATTCTTAATCGCCATCCATTTCCCGGCCCCGGATTGGGAATCAGAATTATTGGCGATGTGACTGCTGAAAAAGTAAGGATCCTTCAGGATGTTGACTATATATTTATTAATGGGCTGAAGGAAAGAGGGCATTATGATAAGGTGTGGCAGGCATTGGCTGTACTTTTGCCCATACAATCAGTCGGAGTAATGGGAGATGAACGAACCTATGAAAATGTAGTAGCGCTGAGGGCGGTGGGTAGTGTGGATGGCATGACGGCTGACTGGAGTAAACTACCCTATGATTTTTTGGCCGATATTTCCAATAAAATCATCAATAATGTAAAAGAGGTAAACAGAATTGTTTATGATATCAGCTCTAAACCTCCTGCCACTATCGAATGGGAATAAAAATTTTAATTCTATTATAATTTATATAATTTAAAAATAGCGGTTAACGAAAACAAAAACGCAGAAGAATAGACGACAAAATGAAACATAATACTTCGGACTTCAGACACATGGATTCAAGTACCTTTCTATATAAGCTCATGGTATCGCCAACATATTTTATGATTAAACAAATTCATATCGCATTTTTATTTGTGTTTTTTATACCCCTAAATTTGGTTTGGGCACAAAGTGACAATCCTGACGAGGCGAGATATGAAAACGCCAGGGAACTGATGAATCTTGGTAAATATGGACTTGCTATGCAAGCCTTCAAGCCATTGACTCTTTCTTATGGGGGCAATCGGTATGAAAAAATTTCATCTTTTTACTTTGCTGTATCAGCATACCATGACAAGCAAAAATACGTTGCCAGGGACATGTTTCTCGGTTCGCTACAAAAATACCCGACATGGGAAAAACTGGATGAAGTAAATCTTTGGCTGACTAGTATATACATGGAAGACGGGAATTATTATAAAGGCCTGAACCACGCTTCTAAAATTAGGAATAAGGAGATCATGAGCGAGGCGATCTTACTAAAAGAAAATTATCTTAAATCTCTGAATTATAACCAGCTTGATACTTTGTTAGATATATACCCTTCCGATAAAGAAATTGCAGCTAACCTTGCCCTTAAGATTATTGAGCTGCCTTTTGCCCAACAAGACAGAGCGCTCCTGGAAAATATCATCTCTGTTTTTGAATTGGACAAAATTAAATACCGTCTAAATGAAGAATTGATATCTGTAAAAAAGGACAGATACCAGGTGGCAGTAATTTTGCCCTTTATGACCGAGGAAATAAAAAATAATCCAAAGCATTTATCAAACGAATTTGTAATTGAAATCTATGAAGGATTGATGACAGGAGTTTCAGATCTTCGGAATATAGGAATTAATGTTTCTATTCATTCTTATGATACGCAAAAAGATATTGATGCTACTTCCCAAATTCTGGAAATGGAAGAAATCAAGCATATGGATCTAATCATCGGGCCATTGTATCCGGGGCCTGTCAAGTTAGTTTCTGACTTTGCTTATGAGTACCAGATCAACATGATTAATCCATTATCGAGTAATTCTGAAATAATAGGTGAAAATCCCTACGCTTTTTTATTCATGCCTTCCTATGAAACCATGGGCAGGAAAGCTGCAGAATTCATATCTTCTTTGCTGGAAAACAAAAATGCCCTTATCTTCCACGGAAATAATAGCGGAGATTCTGTGATGGCCTACGCTTACAAAAAAGAAATTGAGTCAAAGGGATTTAATGTATGTCATATCGAAGGTGTAGAAACTGAAGATGCTAAAAACATTCTTGATCTTTTGACAAATACAGTAACCATTGAGTTTGATGCTGCCGAATTTGATCTATTTGTTGCTGATGATAAAATCGAAGGAAACTTAAGGATAACCGAAAAGGATTTTCTTGTCATTCAACCTGACAGCATCGGACATGTTTTTGTCGCATCAAATGACCCTGCATTGGTGGCAAATACAATTACAGGCCTGGAAACCCGTGGAGACACCATCATGCTCGTTGGTTCCGAAAGGTGGCTAGACGAGAAAGCTATTTCTCTGGGTGGCCTGGACAGGTTAAACAGCCACCTGATTGCACCTACTTATGTAGATAAAACCAAGCCAAAATATGAAGGCTTAAATGCAATTTGTATGGAATCCTTCAATACATACCCGACACGAAATTTTTACATCGGTTATGAAGTAATTATGACTACAGGCAAAATGATGAATAAATTGGGCAATCGCTTTCAATTTGATCCCGGAATTAATGATTTCGTTGCAGGGGAGGTATTCCAGGGAACGCTTTACGGAAGCGAAAATTGCAATCAAATCGTACCTATTTTAAAATTTTATTATTCAAAATTAGTTGTTGAAAATCCAAGATATTAAGAACCATGCTGATTAAAAAAAATAGTAACTCTCTTTTCGAAAAAGCAAAAAACCTTATACCTGGCGGAGTGAACTCTCCTGTCAGAGCGTTTAAAGCCGTTGGAGGCGATCCACTTTTTATCAATTCCGCCAAAGGGGCATATTTATACGATGAAGATGGGAATGAATTTATAGAATTGATCAATTCATGGGGACCGATGATCCTCGGACACGCTAATAAAGAAATAGAGACCGCCGTGATGGAGGCATTCAAGAAATCACCTTCATTCGGCGCTCCTACAGAAAACGAGATAAACGTAGCGGAACTGATCATCAAAATGGTTCCTTCTATTGAAAAAGTACGAATGGTAAATTCCGGTACCGAGGCTACAATGTCGGCCATCAGGCTGGCAAGAGGATTTACCGGAAGAGATAAAATCATCAAATTTGAAGGTTGTTATCATGGCCATGGCGATTCATTTTTAATTGCCGCAGGAAGTGGTGTTGCCACCATGGGAACACCCGATAGCCCTGGCGTCACCAAAGGAACTGCAGAAGATACCTTAACTGCCCCTTACAATAATCTTGAGGCAGTAGAAGAACTTGTACAAAAAAATAAAGATCAAATTGCAGCGATCATCATAGAGCCTGTTGCAGGAAATATGGGCTGTGTCCTGCCGAAAGAAGGATTTCTGGAAGGGCTCCGTAAAATTTGCGACACCCATGGCATCGTCTATATTTTTGATGAAGTCATGACAGGTTTCAGGCTTGCAAAAGGAGGCGCCCAGGAAGTATTTAATGTACTGCCGGACATAAGCGCCTTGGGAAAAATTATTGGCGGTGGCCTGCCCGTAGGCGCCTACGGAGGCAAAAAAGAGATCATGGATATGGTATCTCCTGCCGGCCCTGTGTATCAGGCCGGAACGTTGAGCGGGAATCCCATTGCTATGAGCGCTGGATTTGCAATGCTCAATCACCTGGACACACATGATGAAGTTTATACAAATCTTAAAAAGATAGCAAATAGGATAGAAAAAGGTTTTAAAGAGAATTTAAAAAAAGTAGGGAAAAACTATACCATAAATAGCATTGGATCGATGCTTAGTTTATTTTTCACTGAAAATAAGGTGACGGATTTCGAATCGGCAAAAACTTCAGATACTGATCTTTTTGGTAAATATTTCAACGCAATGCTGGAAAATGGGGTTTACATAGCTCCTTCCCAATTCGAAACATTATTTTTATCCACATCAATAAATGAGAAAATTGCTGACCTCATTATTGAAGCAAACTTAAATTCTCTAAAAAACATTTTGTAAATATTTAATTACAACCTGCTTATTTTCAATAATTAAGCAGGTTGCTATTAAAGTTATACTTAGATTTTATATCTATGAATATTGGATTTGTTTTCGTTGTAAATATGATTTATATTTAAAAACTTACATGTGATTTATTTGGGAGTTGATCTTGTTCATTACCTTCCTATATATTTAATAAATATATTGTTTAGATTCATGGAAGTCGAGATTGCCATAATTTATAAATTAAATCTTTTTAGACAGTGAAAAGAATATTCATAGCAATATCAATTTTTACAATATTTTACCTAACCGGGAAAGTAAACGCTCAAAACGCTAACCTCAATAAAGAAGCAAGCACACTTACTTATGAGGAATTGTATGATACTCCCTATGATATTAATAAGCTTTTCATCCACTTACAGCCCATGTACGGTGAACTATTTACCACCAATACTACCATTGGCTTAGGCATAAAAGCACAATACTATTTAAATAATATTGCAGATTTTGAGGCACACATCAGGACTCCATACGGACAAAGTTTTGATCTTACCAGAGATGCCGCCATTAAAAACTCAACAGTTGATAATGAAGCCAGACCTTTCATTTTTTATGAACTAATGGGGACATATCATATCAAAGACTTTGAGCAGGATACCGAAACAAAATTCATTTTATATTCCAAAAGGTACAAAGGGGACAAATGGGCTGCAACTGTACCATTACATACGATAATCCCGACCAAAGTAAGAAAAATTTATGGCGCTCGGGTTGGAGGCATGTCCTATAATACTTCTGTCGATTACAGTAGAATTATGGACATTCAAGGAGTAACCTTGATAGGTGATGAAGGAGGAGAATTAGGGGCTGATGAATCGGTTTATGGCAACATGTCTGTTTTAGGAGCTTTTATTGGAGGTTCTCTGTCAATAATTAAAAACGTAGCCGAACAACCAGATAAAATTTATGGCACCTTAGTCAATGATATTATTTTTACCGCATTTTTTGATGTCAATTTTTCTCCCATGATCACAGTTGACGATATTTATAAAGATGGGATAAGATATTCTTCAGAACCAATTCTACAAAACAACCTTGGCTTTAGGGTTGGTATTGACGGTAAATTTAACCGGAAATTCAGCTGGGCCTACGGAGGTGAAGCTGGATACAGACCCGGACTGAAAGACAGCGGAGTTTTCGTACTAATCAAAATTTCATTGCCTGTCTTTGGAACTCAACTGAGGTATCAGGTAGAAAGCTTCGGGAAATAAATTACTGAATTCCCAAATATTTAATACATACAGGCGAAGGCACAGGCAGGGATCCACCGGTATCTGTTAGCTTTCCATTCTTTTCTATAGTAAAAATATTGATCTCGTCAGAATCACGATTGCCAACAAGCATAAATTCTCCTTGAGGATCTGGTAAAAAATTTCTTGGCCGTTCGCCGATTGTTTTCATATAAGCAATATTTTTCATTCTTCCATTACCGTCCACCTTAAACATGGCGAGTCCGTTGTATCCACGGTTAGAGATATACACATAATTCCCATCAGCGCTCGTGTGTACATCAGCACAGGAATTATTTCCAATATAGGCTTGAGGTAGCGCCGAAAGTCGCTGCACCAATTGTAAGCCTCCACTCTGCTTATCTACTTTGTAACTGCAAATTGTAGATGAAATTTCCTCTGCTGAAAATGCGAAATCGCCATCCGGATTGAATGCGAAATGTCTTGGTCCTGCACCCGGAATAGTTTTTATAAATGGTTTTGCTGCGGGTGCAACAGCTCCTGTTGCTTCATCAAAGGTATAGATTAATATTTTATCTAAACCCAGGTCTGATACATATAAAAACTTCCCATCTTTTGAAGGAACCGCAGAATGCGTATGAGGCTGCCCCTGCTGTGGCATTACGGTTCCCATTCCCTTCAATTGAATATTGGCAGTAGGCTCTCCGATTACCCCTTCTTCATCTACTGGTAAAACAACAAAATTTCCACTTTTATAATGACTGACAAAAATGAATTTACCGGAAGGATGTACGTTCACATGGCAAGGGCTATCCCCAAACGAAAATTGGTTTTTTAGTACACTTAATTTTCCGGAGACCTGATCAATAGCAAAAGAAGTAACAGAACCCCATTCCTCTTTACCCTTGAATCCTCCCCTATTTACAGAAAATAAAAATTTTCCATTAGGACTTACTTCAATAAATGAAGGGCTTTTCATCGAAAGAATAGTTTGACGTAAGTCATATACATTAGTTTTTCGGTCAAATGAATACACATATATACCATGACTGCCTCGTTCAGAAAAGGTTCCAATATAAATCATCTCTCTTTTATTCTCCAAGTTTTCATTTTCGGTACTAAAGCCAGGTAAGTTCATGATAAAAATCAGTAGAATAAATATGATTAGAATTCGCATATATTGGTCGATTTAGCACACTAAGGAACTGTAAAGAAATAAGTTGCGCAAAATTTTGCTCAACTATTTTTTCTTTATCCCCACCTAGTGGCGAGGCAGGCAAGGCAAAATTTGAGAGCATCGCAGCGCTATGTTCGAAAATTTTAACAAAGTAGAAAGGAAAAAATATTGATCAAAATGGGGAAGTTATTTCTTTACAGTTCCTAAGATTGTGAAAAATATCGTCATTTTAAAGTAAAAGAAATCAAGTCCCTCCTTAATGGCGTTTTTTGTGTTGGCATTCCGGATTAAAAAATTTGTTCTACCGCGAAATTAATGGCAAATCTAATATCATGGGTGAAAGACAGTATAGTATAGGGGACCTCTATAGTTCAAAAGTGTGGTTCTGTTATTTTAATGGAAACATTTGATGTAAGAAGTCGTCCGCCTACCGCGAGGCAGGGAAGTCAGGAGTCAGAAGAAGAGACTTCCTGAAAAACAACTATGAGTCCACTCTGAAAAGTCAGAGTGGACTCAACTATTAATGTTTCGTAAACCAGCTTTGGACTTTTTACTCATTTTAGCTTTGGTCGCCCTTCGGTCGCCATAGGCATCGCTTTCGCATAGCTTCAGCGGAGCAAAGCTTGCCAAAGGCGATGCGGTCTTCCCTGCCTCGGGGCAGGCGGGCGACTTCTGACATTATTTATGATCTTCCATTAAATTCAGGGTAGAACCGAACATTTTAATATCATGAAACATATAGAACCCCATATTGATACCGGAAGCCAAATGGGCGAAAAGAAAGAAGCAGAAAACTACGATTCCCGGATATTTCTGAAAGGGCAGATTTTTGTAAAATCAACAACGCACAATGTATTTGCGCTTTCTTTCTAAAAGATGGCCGTGGTACTGCTTCCATAGCGCTTTTTTTCACCCTCCTCAGCGTCTTTCGTAGAAGACTCTGAGGAAAATAGTTTGCGATATTTCCTTAGGGTCAGCTCAGAGTCCATAAATGAGTCGCTGAGGAGGAGAAAGTTAAAACACAAGGATAGAGCAATAAATTCTGAATATCAGTAATTGGTTTGTCAACAAGTAAATAAAGCGCAAATAAACTTTTATAATAAAAAATGTTATAAGGATTGTATTTATTAGTTTTAATTGTTATATATTTATTTTTATAATTGAACAATCATATCTTTATATTTATCTTTATATTTATATTTTTAATTACGTTTTTTTTTCAACAAACCACACATATCATGTCAAACTTAGATGATTACAACAGCAAACTAGAGACAATAGAGGCCATTGAGAGTGATAAAGTCCCAAATATGCCTGTGAAAAAAGGGATAAAAGAGGCAGAAGATTTGCATCACTGGAGCAAGCATGACAAGAAAGAATTGGTTGCCGATGGCATGGATGAGGCGCTCATTGAAGACCTGTCGGTAAGGGCAGGGGCCTGTCGTGAAGCCGAGTCGCGATGGGGCAAAGAGCGTAAGTCACGGGAGGAGGGCGCCCAGGAATGGAGCGAAAAGGCTCCGGCTGCCTTTAAGTTCAGGGATAAGATGCTGCGCAAATTGCGGCATGCCTACCGAAAAGACGTGGAGCTAACGAAACTGGTGAGAGCCATCGCCGAGGGGTACGGGAATGCCGATATGATCCAGGATTTGAATGACATATCGGTTGTTGGAAAAGATTATCCGGATGGATTGAACGCCATCAATTTTGATCTTGCTCAGCTTGATGTGGCCGCCGCGATGTCGGATGAATTGGGGGACCTGTTGGGTCAGGCCAATGGAGACCGGAAATCAGAACATCCTATCAAAAAGATACGAGACAAAGCATACACCTATATGAAGGAGGCTGTCGATGAGATCCGCGAATGTGGCAAATATACCTTCTTTGAAAACAAAGAGCGGCTGAAGGGATTTCGAAGTGAATATACAAGATAGTACGCACATAACTCACCGGGGGCTACTGCCAAGTTGCTCCTGATGGGTATTCATCCCCCGATATTTATATACTTTCCTCCGATAGTTCAATGTCATCCTCCGATAGTTCAACACTGTCTTGTTAGATTTATATGATAACCCCCGATAAGTCAATGACATCTTGTTAGAATGCAATACTTGTGACCGGGGGAGCAGTAAAAGGCTCCGCTGATTGATATACTCGACGCCGCTGGCAGGAGGCACATCTCCGCTGACGGGTAACCAAGAGCTGTGAAGGGCTTAAAAACGCTGGTGAAGACTGTGACAAGAGGCACATGATAGGTGGTTGACTCCGCTGGAAGCGTGGCGAACTCCTGTGAATTGATATACTCGACGCCGCTGGCAGGAGGAACCGCTCCGTTGACGGGTAACCAAGAGCTGTGAAGGGCTTAAAATGGCTGGTGAAGACTGTGACAAGAGGCTCATGAAGGGTGGTTGACTCCGCTGGAAGCGTGGTGAACTCCTGTGAATTGATATACTCGACGCCGCTGGCAGGAGGAACCGCTCCGCTGACGGGTAGCCAAGAGCTATGAAGGGCTTAAAAAGGCTGGTGAAGACTGTGACAAGAGGCTCATGAAGGGTGGTTAACTCCGCTGGAAGCATGACAAGATCCGCCGGATGAAGAAATTAAACCTGCTGGAAGGAGGATCGTTTCCCCTGGAAGGAGGATCATCTCCGGGGGAAGGTAGACAAGAGCTGTGATAGGTCAAAAAACGCTTCGGAATGCTATAAAATGAAACGGTGGTAAACTTTTCAATTGAAATATACACGTGGCGACCTCCTGTGAATGATGTAAATCGACTCCGCTGGAACGAGGATCATCTCCGGATAAATATGCCCGAAGCAAATAGGGCTTGCTGAAAAACGCATAATTCTTTAGAAAACAATTATTTATGCATTGATTTAATTGTTTAAGACGCAAGGTTTTTGGTCTCCAATCTCAATTTTTCATGCACTTAACCAATAGGAAAATATTATATTTTAGAATAAATCTTGCTAGCCAGAAGCACATCATCTACTTCCTTGCCTTCAGCTCGCGGTATTACTATACAGCTTCGCTTTGCCAAGTTGTACCTGATGCACTTCTGACTTTTTCAGCAGGCCCTAAATAGAAACAGCTCCAGGGCCCAAGCTACTATTGACTAAAGTGTAGCATCACTGTACCTGTATACTGCCGGGCGCTGTATATCAATTATTTAGATGTTGTACTGATTGTCCGCATTAATTGGTATATTTCCAATAGTATTTTTAGAGATGTCCCTTTTTCGGAACAGGACATGATTTTTTTAGAACCGTGTAGGATACAATAATCAAAATCACTTGCAGGAAATAGCGTAGGTATAGCATAATAAAAAACACATCAACAAATCAATCAAGAAATTAACAATGCAAAATAGTTGAGTGTGTGACTCACGTGGCGAAGCTGTGAGCCATTGAGTATATTTTATGAGGATAGAAAGAAGGATATCAATATTGTTCTTGGGATAATTTAATTCATATACTTCTGCCATTGGACTAATACATATTTTTCTTTTTGATTTTCAATTTTTTTCAAAAAGCCATATTCATAACAGAACAGGTATACATCTCCTTTTTTGTTTTTCCAGTAATGGGTGAAATATTTTGGATTAAATCCTTCATCAATGATCACTTTTTTTCGTACTGTAGCTTTTCCAGCCTTGTTGAATTCCCTTAAAATACGCCGGTTGGTTTTCAGTTGTTTATCAATATGTTTATAGAGAGAATCTACGCCCTCCGAATTTTGTATATAATGGTAGGCGGATTTACATGTGTCGTTACAAAATTTTTTATCTGCACGCCCTGCAATTGACGCCCCACAACTGATGCAATACCTCGATTTCATAAAAGTATATTATACGGATAATATACGGATAAGCTCACGTTTAGATTTGCATATGTATATTTTAGACTCTATTTTCATCAACAAAATGGAACCTATGACTAAAAATATCACCTTAAAGCACTTACTTATCAATGAGCAAAAGAAAATAGGCCTTCTCTTTTACCCGGACAAAGTCATACAGGCATTGATCAAAGAATTGCCTGGCATAAAGTGGAGCCCTAAATACGGTATGGTGACGATACCAAATAATACGAAAAACCTGACACTCATCTTTGAAAAGTTCAAGGGTGTGTGCTGGATCAATTGTGGACATTTCTTTACCAACAAGCCCATAAAAGTTGGGAATGAAGAATTGTCAGTGGATAGTTTCAGAAAACGAGCGCCGAAAAAGGATTGGCGTTATTGCCCGGAGGAGTACTATCAAAAGCTGGAACTGAGGAAATACTCAATCAATACGGCAAAAACCTATATTCCACTTTTTGAGGCGTTTATCAACCATTACAAAGAGGAGCAAGACTTAATGGCCTTGGACGAACAAAGAATAAGGATTTATCTGCAAAAGCTCGTGCAGCAAGGCCGCTCCGAATCCTATATCAACCTATCCATCAATGCGATCAAGTTTTACTATGAAGTGGTCATGCAAATGCCAAATCGGTTTTATAGCATAGAACGGCCAATGAAACAAGAAAAATTGCCAGATGTGCTCAGCAAACAGGAAGTCATGCTGATGATTAAAAACACACACAATATAAAGCACAAGTGCATTATTTGCGTATTGTACTCTTCCGGGGTCAGGCGGGGAGAACTGGTGAGGCTTAAGCTGAACGATATTGAAAGCAAAAGGATGCTGATAAAGGTAGTGGAAGGAAAGGGCAGGAAAGATCGCTATACGCTATTGGGGAAATCGGTATTGGCAGATTTGCGCTTGTATTATAAAGAATGCAAACCAAACACCTATCTGTTTGAGGGGCCACGTGGTGGACCATACAGTGCGGAAAGTGTGTTAAAGATAGTGAAAAAGGCAGCAGTAAAATCAGGGATAAAACGAAAGGTCACCCCACATACACTACGGCATACATTTGCGACCCATCTATTGGAAAATGGGACAGACATACGCTATATCCAGGCCTTGTTGGGGCATAGTTCGAGTAAAACAACTGAAATTTATACCCATATAGCCTCCACAACTTTCAATTCTATCCAAAATCTGCTAGATTTACCCACATGATACAATTGAGATATGCGTACCTTTTGGTACGCATACCGATTTGTTGTAAGCAATTTCCGAATATGGAACATCCTGAAAGGTTGACTAAAATTAAACAAATATGGAAGAACTAGATAGAATAAAATATTATAGAAATCGAAGAAATAGGATGTACTTAATAGGGTTCTTTTCTTTTGTATCAATTGTTATAAGTATTTTGTTCTTTTCAATGCCTGAATTAGTATATAGAATATTTTCATTGGAAATGAGTAGCACAATAATTATAGGTTCTATTCTTTTTATTGGTGGACTTGGAATGCTTCTCACTGTATATCTAAATTCAAGACCCTATTATATTGAGCGAAGAAGGTTAAATGAATATGAAGATATAGACCTTAATAATATTTTTAATTTTCATTTAAAAAAGAGCTTTATTAACCAATATGGAGCACCTTATAGAACTTATGAAGAAGATGAGCAGAAAGATGAACTATTTGACGGTCAATTAGATTCTTTTAAAAAGAAATTTATTGAACAATCTACACACGATTTAGAATTTGCCCATTTATTTGATGACTTATATAAATTAGATAGCAAATTTAAATCACAGATTGAACGCCTTATCAGCAATTCGAATTTGAACTTAATAATTGGGATTATTACAACATCATTAGCAATCCTTTTGTTAGGATTCTCTATGTTTCAAAATCAGAAATTCGAAACAACTGTTGATTTTCTGTCTTTTTTCACCCCAAGAATATCAACTGTAATTTTCGTTGAAATATTTTCATTTTTCTTTCTAAAATTATACAGAAATAATTTGACTGAAATAAAGTATTTTCAAAATGAGATTACTAATCTAAATTTTAAAATTGCGTCATTAAAAACGGCTATAAAAACCCAAAATAAAGAAGCAATTGATAAAGTGATTTCTGTATTTTCAATTACGGAAAGAAACTTCATTTTGAAAAAAGATGAAACAACAGAGAAATTAGAATCTCAAAAGATTGAAAGCAATGAGTCTTCAAAATACAGTAAGTCAATAATTGATTTGGTTAATTCAATAAAAAAATAAACTGCTTACAACAAAGTATAAAAATAATAGCCGAAATTGTCGTAAATATGAACATTGTAGTCCGCATAAAACTTAGTAGTAAATTGAAAAATCCTACTCCCGAAATCGGCTACTATTCTTATACTAAACGTTATGGGCAATAATGAGAAACGTGAAGAATCTAATAATCATGCTAACAATCATTTCTCTGATTAGCTGTTCATCATCATCTAGTACAGAAGTTACGGAAAGCACGCAAGAAGGTGATAAGTCTGAAATAGTTAATATTGGAAATTATCCTGATTCTTCAAATTATTGGGTAAATAAGAACTATTTGGCATGTATAAAAAATGGGAGTCCTGTTTGTGATTGTTTATCTGAAAATGAAATAGTGATCTTCAATCTTCAAGAAGAAAAGAACAAATTGTTAGTCCAATCATCAGTTTTTCATTTTGGATTGGAAACATCTACTGAATTCGAGCTCAACACCAATGAATTATCTGGACGGGATTACATTGTCAAGCAAACATTTCCACTTAAAGACTCAATTACCATCGATAAAAAAAAGAAAGATTTGGTTGTTGGTTATAATGGAGAAATAATTGTGTTTGTAAATCAAAGGCTAAAAACTTTAGATATTCCCACAACGCATAAAGGGATATTTACTTTCAGTAGTGATATTTTTAAACAACGGAATAACATTAATGCGAAATCTATTCTAAGTTACCCAATCATGCTTGAAACTGACTCAACAAAAATCTTTTACACTTATAGTCAAATTGAAAAACTAATTAAGGAGAATCGGATAAGCATTTCATGCAGTGATGATTTTCATTTTAACTCTATGTTTATTAAGGGAGAGCCTAATAAATACTTTCATTTAGAATACAAAGATGATTACATACTAATCTATGACGAAAAGGAAGGTCGAGGAAGAGGAGAAAAATTAGAATTGAGTAATCTTGAGAAACAAATATTCAGAAAAGAAAATAAATAAAGCCCATAACATTATGTATGAAATCATAGCCACACAAGGCAAACACACAAACCAAAGCTGCGATTCATACATTTAGCGTTACCAAACAGTACGAATATGAAACAATCAATAAAAGTAGTTTTAGCAATCTTATTTATCAGTATCCACTATTTCGCCACCAGCAGTGCTATGAATAAGCAGGGTGCTGTAAATCCATCACAAAATATTGAGACAGAACGTTGGGATATTTTTGAATTAAAACTGGATGGTCCTCAAACTGCCAATCCTTTTGTTGACGTAACCTTAAGTGCTGAATTTAAAAATGGAGACAAAATATATGCTCCACAGGGATTTTATGATGGAAATGGTATTTACAAAATTCGATTCATGCCAACTGAAGTGGGTGAATGGAATTATTTTACTAAAAGTAATGCAAGAGAGTTGGATGGTCTTAAAGGAACATTCACATGTATTGAGGCCACTCGGAATAACCATGGTCCAGTTGGTGTTAGGAATAAATTTTACCTCGCCTATGAAGATGGAACACCCTATTTTCAAATTGGTACGACCTGCTATGCCTGGACCCACCAGGGTGATGAAATGGAGCAGCAGACTCTGCGTACGCTTGAGAAGGCTCCATTCAACAAAATGCGCATGTGTATCTTTCCCAAAGATTATTCCTATAATAAGAATGAACCTGTGTATTACCCGTTTGAGGGGGAGCCTTTAAAGAAGTGGGATTTTACCCGGTTCAATCCTGAATTCTGGCAGCATTTCGAACAACGGGTGTTGGATTTGCAAAATTTGGGTATTGAAGCTGATATTATTTTATTTCACACCTATGACCGCTGGGGATTTGAATCTATGGATAAGGAAAGTGATGATCTCTATATCCACTATGCTGTGGCCAGGTTGTCTGCATTCCGCAATGTCTGGTGGTCGCTGGCCAATGAGTTCGATTTCATGTCTGACAAAAAAGATGCGGACTGGGATCGGTTTTTCCAGATCATACAAAAAAATGATCCCTATCAGCACCTACGAGGTATTCATAATGGCCGCCGATGGTATGATCACAATAAGTCTTGGGTGACGCATGCCAGTATTCAGACCTCGGATATGGCTTCTGGTATCCGTTTTCGGGAAGAATTTCAAAAGCCGATAATCTATGATGAATGTAGATATGAAGGCAATATCTCACAGGGATGGGGGCAGCTTACGCCAGAACAGATGGTGAAATATTTTTGGACAGGCACATTAGGCGGCTGTTATGTGGGGCATGGGGAAACCTATCGGCATCCTGACGACCTGTTATGGTGGGCAAAGGGAGGAGTGCTGCGCGGTAAAAGTTCGGAACGGATTGCTTTTCTTAGGGATTTCATGTCACAGGCTCCAGATTTCGCTGAACTAAAACCAATGGGTGATGACAAAGGCAACTTTGTACTTGGTATACCCGGGAAATATTATCTTGCTTACGGAAGGACTGATGGAAATACGCGTGTACCACTCGCAGGAAAAGTGCCATATAAAATTGATGTCATCGACACCTGGGAAATGACGGAATTCCCCTATGGAACGGCAAAGCCAGGCCAATACAATTTTGCTTCTCCAAAAGAGCATATAGTGTATCGCTTTACACCCTATGCTTCAGGTGAAAAGATTCGACCTGAAGCTGTTGCCTTAGCGGATAAGGTTATTGGTACGGCTCCGCTCAGTGTGAATTTCTCATCTTCTGGAAACATGAAAACAAGCTGGGACTTCGGCAATGGTTCTACTTCCCAGGAATCGGCGCCATCTGTTGTGTTTAAGGAATTTGGACACTATCTTACCACGCTTACTGTAACAGATAAGAATGGTCTTTCCGCATCAACCGCAATTGCTGTAACTGTGATGCCACTAGCTCCCAAAGACATACATACATATACCACTTGGCCGGGATCAACATCTGATATGCAATTTATCTGGCAAAATGACAAGAAATCCAATGCCATAGAAGCCCGTGATGATGCTCAAATCAGTGTTGCCGGAGAAATGGTAATCGGCAAAGGTGCTTTTGTGGCGCGCGATGATACTTACAAATTATTGAGCGCCTGTCAGAAAACAAATCAGCTGACCATCGAAGGTGTTATAACAATTTCCAAAATGGAACAGAGTGGGCCGGCACGAATTATATCCTTTTCAAAAGATACCGGCCGGAGAAATTTCACATTAGGACAAGAAGGTAAAAATATTGTTCTGCGATTGAGGACACCTCGAACAGGTGTAAACGGCTTGAATCCGCAGGTATCTGTTTGCCAGGTCACCCCGAATAAACCCATGCATATTGTTGTTAGCTACTACCCTGGTAACCTTTTTTGCTACCTGAATGGCGAGTTAATTTATCAGGGTAGCGATGTGCAAGGTGATTTTAGCAACTGGGAAAACTGTTCACTCATTTTCGGAGATGAAAATAAAGGCGGTCGAAACTGGGAAGGTAAGATTCATAAGGTCTCAATCTATAATCGTTTCGTTGGCTCTGATGAAGCCCAATACAAATATGAATTGTTGACATTAGAATGATTCTAAAAGAAAAAAACCGTTTGGTAACAATACCTATCAGTAATGGCCACACAAAGCCAGCGCTAAACCAAAGCCACTACTGATAGCCGGTGCGTTGTAGCGCATTAAAATAAAGACTAAAGCAAATTATAATATTATATTTTGTAAATTTACTTGTTAAGCAGCAGAATTATGTTTCTTTTTAATCTATAAATACAACTTAAATTAATTATCA
>SDBV01001128.1_pt1 | contig 39730 bp, 34 predicted proteins | sample 2277081 | NCBI WGS metagenome assembly SDBV01 (sample SAMN10402039, study PRJNA504765) | marine sediment metagenome | isolation source: marine sediment core GS10_PC15, 223 cmbsf | place: Arctic Ocean: Southern Knipovich Ridge | collected 2010
ACAATGTGATTGCCTGGGGCAAGCTTGCTGAAATTGCTGAAAACTACTTGCAGAAAGGCAACAAGGTAGCTGTTGAGGGTAAACTTATTCACCGGGTATATGATGACAACGATGGCCAGAAAAGATACATCACCGAAGTGGTGGCCAACAGCCTGATGATGCTTGATGCAAAAGCAAAAGCCTGATCAGAAGATTGTACTTGTCTAAAAAACCCGGCGGATTAAGGCCGGGTTTTTTGTATGGATTTTAAATGGATGAAAAACAGTTACTTGAACAACGAAAATATTGGCCGGATTTTGTCCAGCGGATGTGGTTAAAAGAAGATATAACAGTGGATTGAAGAACTTTTTTAAACGCTATATTTATAATGTTGATAAATGGTTTTTAGTGGATAATTCACAAGAAACCTTTGAGTTTATTGCAGAAGGAACAAAAAATGGATTAATCATAAAAAATGGACATATTTGGTCTGAACTAAAACGAAATTATAATGAGGACTAAGGAGCAATTTCCTAAAATCCGCAGACGAATAATTTCGAAAAGATAAAGATAAAGATTTGGAACAAAATCACACAAAGGATGAGTATAGGTTGTGGTATGTGAATTTACAGGGCGCAAATGGTTGGCACTCTCATTTGTTTTAGTGCCATACTAGTTGATTTCAATGTTTTTAGTGTAACAGGGACATGCTTTTCCCTGTGACCTGGCAATTCAAATACTAATCATGTTTTATTGATAAGGACGTTTGCTTAACAGATCAATGGGCTGTAATTTTTCTGGCTGTAAAGTTTAAGCACATACTGCCGTCCTGTTTTAATCCACTTAGCAGCCACTGTTATAAAACGAAGAATAAATTTCTTCAAGCGAAAGTTCTCTTTTAACCAGGGAAGTTTTTTGGAAAAAGCAGTTACTATTAACTGGTAGAGGTTGGCATAAAGGGCCGTCAGGATCATAAAAGATGTATTTTCGTTAAGGAACGAGCAGGGTAGTTTTGACCAGCCAAAGTCGTTGTTCATCGCATCGAAAATCCGTTCAGCACTTCCCCTTTGATTGTAAAAAGACACAATTTGTTTGTTGTCCCACTTATCATCATTTGTAATGATGGCCCTATAAGTATAGGTATTGCCTGTAAAAATACCCGTTTGCCTGTCTTCCCTTTTGATCCGGCTAACGACCAAACGGTATGTTTCATCTCCACCAAAGGGTTGATAGTCTTTTATTTCAGCCACTTGCATTTCCTGTACGCCTAAGCGTACTTTTTGCCATGCTTCTGCCGGAAGCCGGCTAATTTTTTGTTCCATGTTTGCACAGCGCATTGCACGGATGTAAAAATACTGGCTCTTCTGCGTAACTATTTCAATTACATCCTTTTGGTAGGAAGCCGAATCGGCCCGAAAACGCTTGGTTCGAACATCCTGTGTTTCCAATAAAGAAAAAGACCTTTGCAGGGTTTGTGCTTGTTGGTATTTGGCCTGACTATTACCGTTACGTCCTTCGATATAGACAATAAGCTTACCAATACTGGCTACCCCGGGCTGATAACCATCACACTTTTTATAGGTTTTCTTCGCATCATATTTCTCTGTGGCAATTACCTGGTTATCATAATCGAGTGTGTACCCTGTACGGTTGTCTAATTGACCGGTTTTAACCGAAGCTTTGCGAAGTAATTCGTTGAGTCTTGTATTTATATTGAACTCGTGTTTTACCCCGCTCGGGCTTATAAGTTCTTCTGTAGGAGTAGAAAGCTCTTTAATCCCCCGTAAAATGGTGTCGGCACTGCATACCGATAAGCCACGCACTTGTCTAAGATGGCCACCAAGATGCTCATTGATGTCTTCTGTGCAATCACCTCCATTGAGGAAAATGGCCAAGTGGTTCATTAAAATGTCCGAATAGTCAAAGCCCACATGCTTTACTCTTTTACCTAAGTGTTTATCTATTATCTTGGGTATACCTGAATTACAAAGGAATTTGTGGCAAAAATTAAAACCGCCAAAAGGTGTGATTTTTTCCGCAGAGTGTGTAATTTTCATGTCTACTTATTTGAGTTGTTTGCACACCTAAATAAGTGAAGAAAACTGAGCCGGAAAAGTTTAAATGCATTTATTTTAACACTATTCTGGCTCTTTTTTATATTTGACCTGCGGATTTAAGGAACAATCCTATTCTCGTGCAATCCAAAACAATCGACCGATCCAAAAGCTGAAAGTTCTTCTCGCTATGTTTCTGATTCCTACAAGGCTCCAGTTTTTGTTAATGATGATCGTATTGAAAAGATCAAAAAGATTGCGCCAGAATTACAGAAGTTAATAATAGAACATGCCAAGGCTAAAAATATACCAGGTATTGCATATGGTATTGTTGTCGATAATGAACTAGTGGTATCTTCCGCTACAGGATTAATCAATCAGGAGAATGAGTCAACAGCAACTCCAAAATCAGCCTTTCGAATTGCATCTATGACCAAGAGTTTTACTGCGATGGCCATTATGAAATTAAGGGATGAAGGAAAACTTTCCTTGAGTGACCCGGTTAGCAAATACATCCCTGAGATGTCTACTCTGGAATATCTTACTCAAGATAGTCCAACCATTGACATTGAAAACCTGTTAACCATGACGGCTGGATTCCCTGAAGACAATCCGTGGGGAGATCGTCAATTGCATGAACCGGATCAAATGCTGATTGACCTTATTGGTGAAGGAGTATCCTTTTCCAATTCTTTCTCTTACGAATTTGAGTATAGCAACACCGGTTATGCGCTACTTGGCAATATTGTTTCACGCGTCTCTGGTATTCCTTTTCAGACATATATTAATATAAACATCCTGCAACCATTGCGTATGGAACAAACCTATTGGGAATACGATAGTGTGCCTAAAGAGCAATTGGTAATTGGTTATCGTTGGGAAGACGAAAAATGGAAGTTAGAACCTATGCTGCATGATGGGGCTTATGGTGCAATGGGAGGATTGATCACCTCCATAGAAGATTTTAGTAAATACGTCAGTTTTCAACTATCTGCCTGCCTCCCAGAAGTGGTGGAGATAATGGGCCTGTAAAAAGGAGTACACTTCGGGAAATACAAACACCAAAATTCTCAAAATTGTATGTGAATGCTAAAGACTTTAATGGGGATCCTTGTGCCGTAATTTCAGGGTATGGTTATGGACTTGGTATCGCTGAATATTGCAATGGCCTGAAAAGAGTCTCCCATGGTGGAGCCCTTCCTGGTTTTGGTAGTAATTATGTTTATTTCCCTGAATATGGCATAGGTGTTATGGCCTTTTGCAACCTCACATATACCACCCCCTGGCCATTTAGCGAGATAGGAAAATTACTATTTGAAACTGCTGATTTAAAGCCCAGACAACTTCCTGTTTCAGATATTCTAAGTGAACGACAAGAGCAGATAACTCTATTAATTCAGAATTGGGAAACTGATTTGGAAGCTAAAATTTTAGCGGAGAACTTTTACCTTGATAAATCCAGGGATAAACGTATGATAGAAGTGCGAGCAGTATTGGAAAAAGCCGGACCTATTCAAGTCATAGATGAGCTTGACCCTGGTAATCAGCTACGAGGTAGTTTTAAAATACAAGCTGAGAATGGGGTTATAGATATTTTCTTTACGCTTACGCCAGAGAAATACCCAAAAGTACAACAATTGGATATTTCATTTCAACCAAATGTAACGAAGTAAGAAAGGACAGATGATGAAAAATGTGCATAGCAAAAAATAAAATGCATCATCACCTTCGCCAGAGCTATAGTGATCAGGCGTTCATCGTGTTATACTTATGGGATTAACGAATTGAAGGATGTATATAAAGGTGATAATCACCACAAGTGCGTCACCTATTTTATTCACAGATCATTCCCCATAGGATTCAATCAGACAAGGCCCGGTTTCAAATTCGGGTTTACTCTTGCAGGTTTTCCTTTATAATTTGGTTGTGAGTTTCCCGATTTTCTTCTTCGCTTTAGTTTCGACTCCAATTCGAGGGCATTAAGGATACTGGTATTGGATATCAAATATGCAAGCGTACTTTCAGCCCCCTGGTTGCGGTTTACACCATAGGATTCCAGGCCGTCACAACAGCCATTCGTTTCATGGTCGTAAAGTGGGATGCGAAGGTCATTTTCACCCAAAAACCATGTAAAACACTGAAACATATTTTTCAGGTCTTTTCGTCTCTTTTTAATCTGGAAAATCTTGAAATACAGTAAGATCATATTCATCGTATCAGTGGCCTGCTGCGGGAATTTGGCACATTTGCCATTTTTGGGGTACCACCCATCGGAGCCCACCGGTGCAAAATAACCGGGTTTCATTGTAGTCAGCTCCAGAAATTTTGTTGATTCATCGGCTACCTTAAGCACTTCAGGGTTATCTATGATTTGGTACGAATGATATAAGGCGAGTGGCATAACCCCGTTGTCGTATGTTAAAATATCTTCAAACCAGTGCCAGTTTTTATCGCGATGATATTTGTAGTTTTCTACAAGTTTCAAACTTAACTTTTCCATCAGTTTGATAGTTTTTTCGTCGGATTGGAAACGATGGATATAATGTGAAATACCTATCAGTGTATTGGCTATTCCACGGATGGAAGTTAGTTTTTCAAAATTAGGATATGCCTTACCAAAAATTTCCCAGGCCAGCTGGTGGTATGCATCGTTAGGTGAGTATCTAATCAAATATCCAAGTGCCCAGATGGCCCTTCCAAAGCTATCTTCGGAACCTTCTTCGTCAAGAAATCTCCGATCAAAACTCATAAAATTCCGGAAAGTACCTTTCATATTTTGCATATAATGGATATAGCTGAAATATATAGGTATAAGATTAAGAGCATCCTCGTTTTTGGTACTTGTATATATGGTAAGGGCAGCAAGCAAGGCACGTGCATTATCATCAAGGCAATAGCCCTCTTTCAGGTTGGGAATGCCGTATTTGGCATGCTGAATAATTCCTGTATCATCGGTAAGACGCTTGAAATGATCCAGGTATAAGGTAGGGATCAAGGTAGAATCAATAATTGACTTTTCAGGTGTTGGGTCGGGGTCATGATTTTTAACAACTTTTTCAGCAAGTTTCAGGTATTTTTCCCCGATCTGTGTCCATCGAATTTTTTTACCATAGTTGTATGCCCTTGTTTTCAGTTCTCTAAGCTTTTGAGGATTATCCAGCAAACTCACAATGATTTCTTCGAGTTGTTCATAGTCTTTGAAATCAAATAATATGCCTCTTCCGTCTGCAAGCAATTCCTTTGCATGCCAGTAAGGGGTAGAGACACAGGCAGCTCCTGCTCCAATTGCATAGGAAAGCGTACCACTTGTAATCTGCGCTTCGTTGAGGTAAGGGGTTATATAGATATCGGTACTTGCCAGATACTGTAAAAGGGTTTTCTCAGGTACAAACTGATTGATAAAAAATACATGGTCTTCCAGTCGTTTTTCACGGACTAGTAATTTTAAATATTGGCGATAATTCTCACCTGCTGCAAGTAAAACATTGGGATGTGTTGTGCCTAATACCAGAAATGCTACTTCGGAATGTTTTTTTACAATGTTGGGCAATGCATGAATAACTGTTTCGATTCCTTTATTACGCCCAAGAAGCCCAAATGTCAGGATGATTTTTTTCTTTTCGAAATTGAATTTCTTTCTCATTTCAAAATAAGAACTCATATTGAATTTGGGTACGCCATGCGGGATTCGGGTAATTTTATGTTCGGGGATGTGGTAAACTTTCCGGAGAAACTCTGCCCCCATATAAGTCATTACAATGATCTTATCTGCTTTTCTTCCAAGTTCCTGTATAATTGATTTTTCCAGGAAACTAGGTGATTTTAGAATTGTATGAAGGGTAACAATCAGTGGAATACGCAATCGATGAACAAGGGGCAATATGTAAACCCCCGAATCACCTCCAAATATCCCAAACTCATGCTCCAGAATACATAAACGGGCATCACTGAAATTTATAAAATCTGCTGCCCTGTAATAATCCCTCTGGTCTTGCTGACTTATTGTAAATTTCACTTCGGGTGGATACTCCTCGCGTGGATAATTATTACAAATTGCGACAACATCTGCATATGATTCCAGGTTGTCGGTTTTTTTACTATGGTAAACGTGTTTTAATAAATTATTGGTGAAAGTACCTATTCCACATTTCCTTGGCGGATACGTGCCTATAAATGAAATTTTCATGGTTATTACTCCCCATCTGATAAGGTACTTAAATTATTCAATTAAATAGTATTTAACTATGATGAATATCATGTTCAGAATATATATTGTAAATAGATCTCATGATGTTATAACAGCTAATTATATTGAATTTGACTAAAGTTTGTTATTAATATTTCATTGATTTTTTGTATCTTTTGTTTACGAATTTTCTACCTCGATAATGAATACCAGAATTGGTTTTGGTGAACGGAAGGAAAACATCAGAAAGCAGTTGAGCATTTTAATTCAGCTTGCAAAAATTGATCAACACTACGATCAACCGGAAAAAATACTCATCCGGGATTTTGGTATGAAATATAATATTGGGAAAGATGAACTCAGGGAAATAGAACGAAATCCTGTTTACATTGGTGAGATTGGTTTATTTACAATTGATGAAAAAGTCGAATTATTGTATAACGCTATTCGGTTGGCTAAAGTAGATCGCAAAATTCTTCCAAATGAAATTATTTATTGCCAGGATATTGCCACTAAACTTGGTTTAAAAAGAAGTGTGATCGATGCCATTTTACCATTGGTGAATAACCAACCACTGGAATTTGTAAATTATTCTGCCATCCGGAGAAAAATAGCCCCTTATCTTAATACAATTAGAAGCCAATAATTTCGAAAGTAATTCCGACTTGAAACGGAAGGCTGGATTGGTTGCGGATTTGGAAATTGTATTAGCCCGGCAAACATTGGGCTAAACAACAGATCCCGATCGCCATCGGGATGACTTCCGGGAAACCATAAGGGCCAGCCACAAATCCATTACTGTCATCCTAAGCCATCAGGTTCTATTCATTAGAGGAACCGCTACAGATTCCCAACAACTGTATATACAATTGTATATACATCGTATTGTTCCGAAAAAGATAGAGTAAAAAAAATACTCTATCTTTTCCATCGTACGAGGCCTTCATCAGGGAATGGAATGGGTTTCCGAAAACCAAATTGTTTGTAGATATTAAATGGAATTCCCAGGTCTCCAATATAAATAGGGATGCGTTGATCAGTACTAATGAGCGCTTCTTTAGCTGCTGCCAGGCAAAGAATGACATCGGAGTTAACCTCATGAACCTGATCACCGATTCCAGTTGGTAAATCAAGCGAAATCTTTTTTCCGGGTGAATGATTAAAAATATTTACTGCGGAAATAAAATCATCGTCCAGTGGAAGCCGTTGAGAAAACCCTAAATAGGCATCAATAAGTACGTCGGCATGCCAATTCGGTACTTTGGATATCCCAAAATTTACACACCGTTGCAATTGTTCTTTATACAGTAAATTACCGTTGGGTTTAGCACAATGGATGGACACATCCAAACCCCAGGCTTTCAACCGTCGCGCTGCTACCAGACCACCACCTCCATTGTTACCGGGCCCCACACCTACAAGCACACTATTCGGAGGTTTTTGAAAAGAATAAACCAACCGGGCAAGCTGATATCCTGCCTGCTCCATCATAATGGAAATTGGCAACCCGATCTTTACGGCTGCTGAGTCCAGATCCTTAAATACTTCGAGAGACAGAATTTCTGATGGTGCAGGTTGGTAGGCCTTTAACCGGTTATTCATCTATGCAGGTAAGTTAGTTACCCGTATGCCGGATAAGAGCATCGCGGTAAAAAGAAAAAATTCTCGATTTCGAAACGAGACCCTGGTATTTGCCTCGCTTGTTGACAACAGGAAGGTTCCAGGCCCTGGTCTTTTCAAATTTTTCAATTACGTCTTTCATCGGTTCGTTAATATCAACCTTGTCAGGTGGGTTGGTCATTAGTTCACCAACAGTTAATGTATCATATTTTGAAGTGTCGAACATTATACCTCGTACATCATTTAAGAGAACAATACCATGAAAAGCCTGTTTTTCATCAACAACAGGGAATATGTTTCGCTCTGAATGAATAATGGCTTCAACGAGGTCTTTCAATTTGTCATCGGGTTTAACAGTAAGTAAATCGGTTTCTAATACTTTTTTTAATGAAAAAGTTTTCAGGAGCTTTTTGTCGTAGGGTGATGTTTCCTCGTCCTCTTCCCCAAACCGGATATCCGATAGTCTTCGGTTGTAGGTAAGAACAATGTCTGATGAAGTTATTATTCCAAGGATTTTCAGCTCAGGGGGTTCTTCAACTACCAGTGCTTCATCCATGTAATTATCATTCATCAATTGGTATGCTTTGTCGATGGTATCATCGGGCGATACTTGCGGAATTTGCTTGTACATCAGGTCGGCTGCATTTTGTATTTTCGACTCTTGATCATGTAAAACATGTGTAACATCATCAATATTAAATCCGCCTACAAGTGTTTTATTTTCATCCACAACAGGGAAAATGCGTTGCCGGCTCCTGTCAACTACATCCATGATATCCTGGATCGAGTCAGTATTGTTTATTATTTGAAACTTACGGGTTTTTTTATAACAGTCTTTTACGGCTGTTCCTTCTATAATATCAGGTGCATATCTTCCAAAGTGTGCCTGCGAGTAGGTAGGGTTGGGAACCTGACTTTTGTAAATTGACCACTTGCGTGCAATAAGATAAGCGATCGTTGCTACCCACATGGTCGGTAATAACAACTCATAGTTTCCTGTGAGCTCACTCACCATTATAATCGTTGAAAGCGGTGTGCTTGCAGCCGCGGCAAAAAAACCGGCCATCCCCACAATTGTAAACGATACAGGATTGCCGATAATACCGGGAACGAGGGCATCAAGTGTAAATCCTACCGCAGCTCCAATGGTACCACCAATTACCATGGAAGGGCCGAAGACACCCGCACTTCCACCGGAACTGACTGAAAAAGATGTTGTAAATATTTTACCAATACCCACAATCAATAATACAGTAATACCCAGATTAGAAATTCCATTTCTGAAAAGTTCCTGTAGAATTCCATACCCCCCACCCATAAGGTCCACCACAAATACTTTGTCGTGTAATAATGTAATTGCTGATAATCCTATAAATCCGGTTAATAATCCACCTATTGCAGGTTTAAATATATTATTGATTTTAAGTTTATCGAAGAGGGTTCTTACGCCATAAAAAACTGAAACATAAAAGTGTGCCAGGAAAGCCAGGATGATAGCAAGTACCAGGTAGGGAAGTAGCTCGAGCGGGTTTGAAAACCCCATTCCTTCTGTACTTAGAAACATGTGTTTCCATCCAAATACAGAGGAGAAGATAGTATAACCAACGATAGAAGCCACCGTAGAGGGCAGAAGGACTTCCGCTTCAATTTCAGGATCGGAATACAAGACTTCTGCTGAGAATATCGCGCCCGCCAAGGGGGCCTGGAATATGCTTCCAATCCCTGCGCCCATTCCTGCGGCCATGAGTATTCGCCGTGTACGTGTATTTAAGCCCAATCTGCTTCCAAGAAAACTCCCAAATCCAGCACCAATTTGAGCGATTGGTCCTTCACGACCCCCGCTTCCACCTGTTCCTATGGTAATAATTGATGCAATCATTTTCACAAAAGGAACCCTTGCTTTAATAATTCCTCGTTTTTTGTGAAATGATTTAATGACCTCATCGGTTCCATGTCCTTCCGCTTCAGGTGCAAATGTGTAAACAATCCATCCGGAGATAAGCCCGCCAACTGCGGGTATCAGAACAATAAGCCACGGCATATATGGCCCCAGGACAAAATGAAAAAATTCGCTTTCACCTCCGACAGATGTTGGAGAAAGCCCCATCCATGATACAAATGTTAGCTGGGAAACGAAACCTAATAATAAATGAAAAATGATAGCCCCAATACCGGCTACTACACCTATGATGGTGCCATAAATCAACCACTTGCTCGCAAGCCGAAAATCAAACTGATTTTTAAAATATTTTAATGCAGAAAAATCCACCCTTTATTCAAAAATGCGAAGTTAAGTCAAAGATTTTTGAAAAATTGAATTGGTGTGGATAAATCAGTTTCTTAGTTCCTTTTTAAGAATTTTCCCCGTTGCACTCATGGGTAAACTATCAATCAACTCAACGTGCCTGGGGTACTTGTAATCTGCAATTTTTTCTTTGATCCAACTTTTAATTTCATCAGTGGAAGCGGTAGCGCCCTCTTTTAGTACCACAAATGCTTTAATGTCTTCTCCAAATTTTTCATCCGGAACACCAATCACAGCTACCAGAGAGATTGCTTCGTGGGTAATCATCACCTCTTCTATCTCACGAGGATATACATTTAACCCTCCCCGGATGATCATATCCTTGGTCCTGTCAACGATGTAGTAAAAACCATCTTCATCTTTGGTTGCTATATCTCCTGAATGCATCCATCCACCACGAAGTGTTTCTGCATTGGCCTCGGGATTTTTATAATACCCTTTCATTACATTATGCCCACGGTAAAGAAGTTCCCCTTTTTCACCCACAGGAACCTCATTGTCGTTTTCATCAACAAGCTTTACTTCAATCCCCCATACGGGTGTACCGATGGAACCGGGTTTTCGGCCGGTTTCAATTTGGTTAAATGTTACAACGGGTGACCCTTCTGACATCCCATAACCTTCGATAATGGGAACATTAAACCGCTGTTCAAAATCCTCCAATACCTGCAGTGGAAGTGAGGCCCCTCCCGAAACAGCAACACGAAGATTTTTAGTTATTTCTTTGTAATCAAATTTGTCTTCTGTATAATGATTCAACCCCCAATACATGGTAGGAACACCGGCAAATATTGATACTTTATACTTCAGTAATAGTCCGAAAACTGCTTCAGCGTCAAACCGGGGAAGAAGAATACTCCTCAAACCTTTGTAAATACCCGCGGTCATGAGCACGACCATTGCAAAAATGTGGAATAACGGTAGTACAATTAGTTGCGTGTCTTTACTTGTGGAGCTGACGAGGTTTGATGACAAAATTGAATTTAATAATATATTCGAATGGGTTAATTCAGCGCCTTTCGGCCTTCCGGTAGTACCCGAGGTATAAATAATTACTGCGGTATCCTCTGCCAGGGAAGCATAAGACTCAAAAACAGGGCTTTGACCGGCCATTAGTTCTCTGCAAGTACCTGTTCAATCGATGGATGAGCGCATCTCCGGCTTCGGCATTACCATTATAAACTCAGTGCATCCGGGGGCTCCACTGAATCCGGCATAACCCAGTTCCCCCATAGGTAAATCTTCCGTACCAACAAAGCAGAAATAGGCTTTCGACTCACTGTCGTTCAGGTGGTATGCGATTTCATCCTTTTTGAGCAAAATACTTAATGGAACTACCACGGCCCCGGCTTTAAGTATTCCAAAGTATATAATGGGGAAGTAGGGGAGATTCAGGCAGCTGAGTGCAACCTTGTCTCCGGGTTGAATTCCCTTGCTGATTAAACCATTGGCAACCTGGTTGGCTGCACCATTGATTTGGGCATAGTTAAGGTCTGTATCCATGAAAACAAATGCTGAATTGTTTGGAAACCGGCTTGCGCTGTCCTCAAGGAGGCATGAAATGTTAAGCATAAATAAATTAGTTTAGACAAATAATTAGTCAATATAAAGAATTTGGATGAATAATTCATCTTGAGTAAAATAAGAGTAGCGATGAGTTTTTACCCATCGCTACCTGCCTTATGAAAACAAAATCCTATTCTAAAACTGAATGGTGTACATCAAAACCGGGAGCATAGGCAATTGTGTACTGGTTTCAATTTCTTGCGTTAATCCATTATAATACTCTGATATTTTGGTATCGTTGTTGGTTACATTCTGAATGTCCAGCTTTATTTCCTGCCTTGTTTTCTTCTTGTTCCAACTGTAAGATATTGAGAAGTCAATTTTTGTTAACTGTTCACCACGTAAGCCATAGGCATTTGTTTCGTCCCAGACAGTACGGCCCAACGCATTGCTGGCATCCAGATCAATAGGTGTAAACCTGCTGGGCCCGCCAAAAAGTATTTTGGTATTCAAACTGATCTTTTTATTCTTATTTCGGTCCCCTACTAAAAATTCCTTCCCTACAAGTACGTTGGTCAGGTAATTACTATTGAACCGGGTAGAACGTTCAATACCATCCATCGCCATATAATCTGAGTTATACAATGAACCGGTCAGTAGATAGTAAAAATTGTTATGAAAATATCTTTCCAGTGTAAGTTCCAAGCCATAATTGGATCCAATACCCTGGTTCACAAGTGCCCTGTCAGTAAATCCCGATACAGCATTGAGTAAAGAATAACTACTTGAAGTGCTGTTTTCAACTGGAATATCATATAAATCCTGGTAATAAACCTCCGCTTTAAAATAGAGATTCGGATTTAGCATTTTGTCATAACCGGCTACGTAATGAATGGTTTTCATCAGGCCCAGGTCGAGGTTCGGTGTTGAAAGCCTGTTGCCACCCACATCAATTTGAGAAAAATATACGGGAAGCGAAGCCATTTGACTGTGCATGCCAATACCTGCAAATAGTGATTGATTGTTTGGCAATTGGTACTTTCCCGAAAGGCGTGGTTCGATTGCCTGGCTGCCATTGAGCAACAGATTTGAATAATGCAAGCCGCCTGTAAATGTCAGGTTTTCATTCCAACGGTGTTTCCAGGTAGCGTAACTTTCCAATAATCCTGTATTGTTTTGGTCGTCAAGCCAGGTTTCAAGAGCACCACTATTATTTGCAAACTTTTGCATAAACGTAAAGTAGAGCCTGTTATAAGATATACCTGTTTTAAAAGTATTCCTGTTGTTGATTTTTGTGTTAAATGAGGTATTTAACTGCAGCGTATATTTCTGAAGGTCATCAATATAGGAATCTTCGAACAATCCTGTTTGAGCGTTTTTTTCTTTTGAATGACTTGAATTACCATTTTGCGAAATAGATACAAAGGATTCAATGGAGCTGTTGTTGTTGAAGAAATAAATGTGATTGAGATTTACAGCACCGAGGGTAGAATTATATTTTCCTTTTCCAAGTACATCCTCAGTCTCGTCATCAGTAATTTCTTCGTTGATACCGCTTGCACCAGCAAGTCCAAAAACTGTGAACATTCCAAATTTATTTGTGGGGAATGCCAATTTAAAGGACAGATCCTGGTATTTGGGAATTCCATTATAATCAACCAGACCAAGGTCATCGAGAATTGATAAGGTTGAGTATCTATAATTGGCCAGGTAAGTTGATTTTCCTCTTTTCGAGAACGGTCCTTCAATTGTGATGTCGGTTCCCAAAATCCCTGCTGATAAAGAATATTCAGGTTTATCTCTGTTGCCTGACCGCAGACGCATATCGAATACACCACCTATTACGTTGCCATATTCCGGTGTAAAAGCGCCTGTGTAAAAATCGGAATTTGAGAGCATGGCCCCGTTCAGAACATTGATTGCACCTCCTGATGATCCCTCTTCAGCAAAATGGTTGGGATTGGGTATTTCAATACCATCCAAACGCCACTGCACTGTGTTGGGAGAATTGCCCCGAACAACAATGTGATTACTACCCTCGGCATTTCCCTGGTTTCCTGCAAAACTAGCAACCATCCGGGCCGGGTCGTTAAAAGAACCTGCATACCGGTTTGTTTCCTCTACCGAAAAGGATCGTGCACTTACCATTACCATTTCATTTCGGATATCTGCTTTGTTTTTTTGTGCTTTTACCACAATTTCATCAAGTTTTATAATCGACTCCATCATAGAAATATCAAGCACGACTTCTTTACCCGCACCTACCTCAATATTTGGTAATATTTTGTCCTCATAACCGATACTTGTGATTATTAGGGTTATCCTTCCAATAGCCACATTTTTTATTTTAAATTCACCATTTATGCCGGTGCTGCTTCCCTGGATGGGCTCACTTCCCATAATGATTACATTGGCTCCTATAACTGCTGATTTACTGTCCTGGTCAATGATCCGCCCTTTAACGATTTGTTGAATTACCTGCCCGTTGGCTATTGCACTGATCAACAAAGTGGGTAGATAGATCATGAATACGATGATTCTTACCGGCTTCATATTTTTAAAAATTTTGATTGATTAATTTTATTTAGAACCTGATACCTGCGTTGAACCCGATGTACATTTTTACATTGGTACCATTTTTGGTTTCATCATAGAAATTCCAGGATGGGGCAAATGAATCACCAATAACATCCCCTTCAATATTTGTTATTTGTGAAGCGGTAACATTGAAAGACGGGCCTCCATATACGGAAAACTTATCAGAAAAATTGTAACTGGCATTTACACGTAGTGTATTAAGCAGGTTTAATTCGCTCGTCCACCATTCATCTTCGTTTACCTGGCGTACAATCAAATCAGTATTCAGATCGACTCTTTGAGAGATTCTGGTTATGCTTCCGATACCTATACCGGGAGCCCAATAGGTTTTACCTGCATCAGTTTTAAATCCTGCTGTATAAAGTACATAAAAAGCAGGTATTCCTGATTTGAAAGTAACGTTGGCATAAAACGTTTCGTTGGCTTCAACTTCAAACTTATGATAGCCCGTTCTTACAAATGAAATCAATCCAACGGGGACTCCCTTTTCAATCGTATCACTGATGTTGATTAAACCAAACTGTAATCCCCGAACCGTATGTGAATAATTAATGAGCCCGATTTGCGCACCTGATATTTTTTCGGTAGCTACATTGGCAATTCCTGCTATCTGTGCTCCGGTAGCAGTACCAACAACTGTATTTACTATACCCGAAAATTGAACACCCGTCATTGACCTGGTTGTAACTCCTGCAATACCAGAAAATTGAAGTCCTTTAACTTCCCCCATTGTAGTATTTACAATTCCGGCAAACTGAACTCCTACAACCGGTTGGGTTGCAACGTTTGCAATCCCACTCATTTGCAGTCCCTCCACAGATGATGTGGATAAATTAGCGATTCCTGCAAATTGAGTACCTGTTATTGGTCCTTTGTTATAATTGGCGATACCGGATATCTGTGCTCCCTCTATTTTGCCAAGAGATCCATTTGCAATACCTGCAAATTGCAATCCTTTAATGTCCCCTTTTGAGAAGTTGGCAAGTCCACCTACTTCAGCACCTCTGACACCGCCAGAAATACCTGCAAAAATGTTGAATGATGCATTGTTGATCACATTACCGGAATTAAGTCCGTTTGTACCCAGTGGTGAAATCAATGTTATTTGAAAGGGAATAACTTTCAGGGAATCTGATCCCTCCTGAGCTTGCGCATTGTTAAATAGTAAAGCAAGAATAAATGTGCCTGCCGTTAGTATTCGAGTGATTTTTTTTGTTGTTTTCATGTTTGTCCTATTTATTTTTTTGAAATTCATAACTAAGACAACCATGGTTGGATTTACCCCTATCCTTATGAATAAATAATTTGAAGATTCGTGAAACGTTGTTAATTGTAAATGGCTAAAGCCCGGAATATTACAGTTGTCTCCAAACCCCAGGCTTAAGCCTGGGGTTGGTGGCAATTATTATACAGGACTTTAGTCCGGCACTATTGATAGATTGAATTTACATCAGAAACAATATAAACTATCCCTAAATGGAACATAGAGGCATTCATAGACAAGATTCACGCTGGTGTTACATCAACCGCAACCCAAGCTCAAAGCCAACCCACCCCTGGAAAACATTTGAATTGGATATTGTTTCATACATAATATAAGGAGGGATGTCTTTCAGAAAAGTGTCTTTTACAAGGTTTTCTTCAGGATAAATCAAGTGGCTCCAGGTCGGGCCACCAAAGACCATCAACCGTTTTGTGATGTGTTGTGCGTAGTGCACATTTAGCCGGACATTAAGGTTTACTTCTTCAAACCAGGTATCGTCATCCTGCAGGTCTGTGGCGGTGAGTTCAATATTGAGGTCATTAAGAGACTTGCCAAGAAGGATGACGCTTCCCATTCCATAGGTATAACCCCAAACATTGTTTTTAGCGAATCCCTGCGTACCAAGTCCGATGATATTATAAAACTTACGGGTCCCCAGTTTTACCCTGGACGACATGTACAATACTTCATTACCATAGATTTCCAATTTATTGTATCCCTTCCATACCAGGTTTAGCAAACCTATGGAGATACCGGGAACTGTGTCATTAATATTTACAAGGCTCAACTGAAATCCTTTATTGATGCGTGCAAAATTCGCGATAAAAGCAAGCTGGACACCGCTCACTGTATCAATAGCAACGTTCATTATACCGGCGATCTGCCCAGCCCGCACGGTTTTCCCGGTGTTCATGATTCCGGCAATTTGAAGCCCTTTGACGGTTCCATAACTAGTATTGATGATCCCGGCTACCTGGGCCCCACCAATATCTTTACCAAAATTCAAGATCCCTGCGATTTGCATCCGGTTTACGTCCTTTAGCGCTACATTGGAGATTCCAGAAATCTGGAATCCATCCACATTGTGTGTTGCAAGATTATTGATGCCAGAAATCTGAAAACCTTTCAGTGTATCCAGAACAAGGTTGTTGATTCCTGCAAACTGTACGCCAGTTACATTGCCAAGGTTTGTATTAAATATACCTGAAAACTGCAGACCGACAGTTTCTGTTCCTACTACATTTCCTATACCGGCAATTTGAACTCCCTTAGCATAATAGCGGTTGATATTGAAAAGTCCACCAATCTCTACCCCATTGGTTGCACCATTGTATCCGGCGAGAATATTCAGGGAGACTTTATTCTCAGTCATTCCACTCATTTTCAGGTTGGTACCAAGAAATGGGAGGAAGGAAACCTGGCCGAATTTATACGAATAAATATCAAGATTACCCGATTGTTCGATATTCGATTCGGGTGTAACAAATTTCACAATTTTCAATTTATTAACTTTACTTATACCACCGTCTGAAGCATCACCACTGCCCGAAATTCCAATATTTCCCGGTTTTGGAGAAATTTGAACTTCGAGTTGCTGATTTCCATTTTGGATTACAAGGGCAGTATCCAGAAAATCTTTTTTTGCGATCGCTATTCCAACAAAGGATTCTTTTGAAGACACCTCCAGGGAGAAATAACCACTGCTGTCACTTACGGCTGAGTTGAGCCGGGAGACATCAAATACCGTTGCGTTGTACACCGCATTTCCGGTCGATTGGTTTATTACGTATCCATCAATAGTAAATGATTTTTGAGCTGCACTTCCCCTGGTGCTACCTGTTGAGAATTTACTTTTAAGAATAACAAGATGATTGCCACTGATCCGTAATTCCAACTCTTCTCCCAGCAGCGCTTTCAATACATCTTTTGTTGTGGAATTTTCAACGTTTATTGTCATCAGACTATCTACCGGCAGAAGGTCAGGATTGTAGGAAAATGAAAATCCTCCCAGTTCAGCGATGTCGAGGAGAATATCTTCTAATCGTTCCGATTGAGCGGAATAGTTGATCTTTCTTTTAAGTACCGATTTCTGTGAATATGCATTCACGTGAATACATACAAGGAAAAAAAGGGTGATACTAATTCTGGCAACCATCAGAAAATACTTCAACAGTGTCCCCCCTGATTTGATATCGGAAATCCATTGAAAGGGAGATATTATTTATCATATTTTCGAATGTTTCGTCGTTGAAGACTGCAGAAATTTTACAGTCCTCGATAATCAGGCTGTCAAATTTTATTGTTTTTCCAAATATACCTCCCATATCATTCAAAACGGATGCAAGAGGCACTTGTTTATAGATGAGTTTTTTATTTGCCCAGTATAAATTGTTAAGCGATGCAACCTCCGACTTTTCTATTTCATTACTGGTCCGAAACAGGATTGCCTTTTCATTTCTTTTCAGGACAACAGAAGCCTGTGGTCCGCCATCTTTCTTACTGAGCCTTACCTGTCCCCTTTCAACGGTTACCACAAGGTTCTGGTCAGTTTCTTCAATGAGAAAAGCCGTTCCAAGTACTTCAATAATTCCTGATTCTGTTGAAATGGTAAATACCAGGTCTTCGTTGTATTTCACATCGAAATATGCCGTTCCGCGAAGTGAGATTTCCCTGTTATCATTTCCGAATGCCATATTATAAACAATCGATGAATTTTGGTTGAGGGTTACCATCGAGCTATCGGGTAATAATACTTCTTTGATATTCAGGTTACTTGCAATAGTGACCATATCATCACTTTTCTGTAAAAAGTAAAATGTAGTTGCAAGGCCGATAATCACTACAGCTGCAATTCGGTATAAAACCCGAATATTGAATTTTTCCCTACTACTTTCTTTGGATAATTCAGGAATAATATTGTGTATTACAGGTCCTGTGAGATCAATCCGTGCCGATACCTTTTTCCATGCGGTTTTTGTATCAAATTCATGTGACTGGCGAGCCCCAACCTCCATTTCGAAGGAAAATACTTTTTTACATTGATCGAATACCTTCATGTTTGCGTCAGAAGATTTGATCCAACGCTCTAATTCCTGCCTCTCCTGCAATTCCATCTCTTCCGAGAGGTATTTTGCAATTCGATTGTAGTCAATATGGTTTACTCCTTTATTCATCCATCAATCTAAAGACATCTATAATTGATTTTACCCCTATTCATTTAATTAAATGTTTAAATATTTTATTAAAACTAATAACCCTATGCTCAAATATTCAACAAGTTCGGATCTGAAAAATTTAAGCGCTTTTCCCATCTGGTTTTCAACAGTTTTAATTGAAATATCGAGTTTATCAGCAATTTCTCTGTACTTCAAACCTTCATTCCTGCTCATCAAAAATATTTTTTTTCTTTCAACAGGCAATTTGGCCAACGAACTATCTATTTTATTTTGTAATTCCTGGGTAACAAGTGCATCAGAACCATCGCTTTGGTAATCATTTTTGTGACTCCCTTCGTACGACTTTACTACTTTGAGGTGTTTAATATGGTTCAGGCTTTCATTCTTTACCGCCTGGTATAAATAGCTTTTTAAGGAAGAAGATATTGTTATCTCTTCTTTTTTGTTCCAGAATTTTACAAAGGAATTCTGCACAATTTCTTCAGACTCATCGGGGTCATCTACATATTTCATTGCATAGCGACACAATGAGGAATAGTGTTCGTTGAATACTTCTTCAAATGCACCCGCATCACCTGATTGAATATCGTTTAGTAAGTTTTCCAGAAAAGGTTCAATTGTGAAATACGTGTAAATATAATTAAACCCAAAAATTCATTAGGATTTTTTTGCACAAAGTATCTAAGGCAGGTGTAGGCCCTGGCTAATTATTTACTGCCGGTCGGAATCTAAGGTCTCCATCAATACTCCTATCACCGCCTGCACCTCTCTTAAAGTTAATTAATCAAGTGGATAAATAGGATAAAAAAGACTCTCAGACAGAATTTCGAGAGGCATTAATGTTTCCATACAATGTACGGATCACAAGTTTCTCGTACATTTCAATCAACTTTGACTCTCCTTTTTCAGCTTTGAACTTTCTGAGTTGGATCAGCGCATATTGCTGGATGATTAACAATGGCATGACCGTATCTTCACGTAAATCAATTGATGCTTTAATCTCCGGATTGGTAGCCAACAGCCGTGCCTGACCCGATACCTGAAGCACATATTTTTCGGCCAGGGCGTGTTCATCGTACATCCACAGCCAGAATTTTCCAAATCTTGGATCTTCCTGCATATATCGGGTAAGTGAAAAGTGCGTTTTTGCCAGCGACTGCATACTATTTTCTACCAATGTTCTAAAAAACAATGACTCCTTGTACAAAGCTTTTACTTCCTCCAGCCTTCCTTCATCGTCCAACTTTTTCACTGCCGTACCAAATCCAAAATAACCTGGTACATTTTGTTTAAGTTGACTCCAGGCCCCGACAAAGGGAATCGCCCGTAAATCCTCAAAGTTCAGTTTATCACTTTTCCCACGTTTTGATGGGCGGCTGCCGATATTGGCTTTGGCATAGTATTGCAATGGGCTGATTTCCTCCAGGTAGGGGATAAACAAAGGATCGCTTTTGAACTTCTTGTATGTATCGAAAGAAATAGACGAAAGCTCATCCAAAAGTGCCCGGTGCTCTTTTGACAATTCAATCTCGTGGTCAGGAAACAGGTTATTTTCCAAACCTGCGGTTAATAATTGTTCGATGTTGTACTTAGCTGAATCAAGTGTTCCAAAATTAGAACTTATCGTTTGCCCCTGGATCGTGAGTTGAATTTGACTGCTTTCAATTTTTTTACCTAAAGAAGCATAAAACCGATGTGTGTTACCTCCACCTCTTGCCGGAGGTCCACCCCGTCCATCGAAAAATATAACCCGAATGCCCACATCACGCGACACTTGAGTAATGTTTTCTTTCGCCTTGAAAATACCCCAATTGGCAGTGATATATCCACCATCTTTCGTGCCGTCGGAGAATCCTAACATTACTACCTGCTTATCAAACCGGTACTGGAGGTGTGCCTTGTAGGTGCGATTGTTATACAAGCGTACCATGACTTTCCCTGCTACTTTCAAATCGTTGATGGTTTCAAAAAGCGGTATAATATCAAGGAATTTATTTCCACCCCATCCTGTGAGATTAGCCAAAGCAAATACCTCAGCAATACTCAAAACGGATCCGCAATTAGAGATAATGTATCGATAAGCTCCTTCAGGTCCATTTTTTTTCTGAATCTCAAGTATGGTTCCTAAAGATTTAATTGTGTCTTGCAAAACGGGATCCTCGATTTTTTCAGGATCTACTGCACCCTTCATGTCAAAAAGAAAATCTGCCTGATCTACTGCACTTAATTTTGCATAGTCTTCGGGGAACAATTCCGGATACTCTGTTCGGATTGCCTCTATCGTTTTACTAATTACCCGGCTGTCCTGCCGGACATCCAGGGCTGAAAAATGATACTTAAACACATTGAACTTGTGTCTGAAAGCGCGGACATCTTTTAAATACAGTCCATTATACTTTTCTTCAAGCGTTGTTTCAATATTTTTCAAACGTTGTATCAGTTCCTCCCTGGGGAGGGTAGGCGTGGAAGGCTCGCCGTAAGCTGTAATTCGTAACTCAGATTCAATTTCAGTGATTTCCGGCAGGATATCTGCAAATGTCAACTTGCGTTTAAGTTTCCTGATCTCACGAAAATAGCAGCGAAACAGGCTGGAACGCAACCGATCCGCTACTTCCATTGTTATCGATGATGTGACACCAGGATTTCCATCCCGATCACCTCCGGGCCAGAATCCTAGTTTCAGCAGTGAAGACTGTCCGACGACTTCTTCGGCTTTATCACCAAGACTCTCGTGGATTTCCTCATATATATCCGGAAGTGTGTGATAAAATATATTCTCGAGAAACCAAATTAAGTTTACGGCCTCATCGAATGGGCTTGGTTTTGATTTCTTAAAAAATGGAGTTCTTCCCAACTGTTCCAACAGCAGTTTGATGAGTGGCAGGTCATTTGAGGAAATGGCTTCCGATAAGTCCGTGATGATTCCGAGTACCTCCCCCGGATAAAATTGTGTGGGGTGCGCCGTCAGGATAATCCTTACTCTGAAAGAAGAAAAAGTTGCTTTTAACTGCTCAAGTTTGTCCGGGTCATCCTGTAAATCCTTTACAAATTGATTGTAACTTCCTGCTCCCTTAATGTCATGTATTTCGTTGAATGCAGCATCTTCTAATGCATCAATCAGTACAATCTGCCGTTCGATGTACTGAACAAATCGAAAAAGGATAGCCAGGCGTTCTTCTTCTTTATGATATTTCAACCCGTCTAAAAATGAACTAATAATATGCTCTGGACTTTCACCGGAAGCGAGGCCATTTTTGCATTTTTCTGTAAGAAGTGGAAGTTGAATTCCTGTTTGATAGATTCCATCCAGTTCCAGGGTCAGAAAGATCGAGTTGTAAATCTGGAAGCGTAGAGAAACCTGATTTTCATAATTTTCCAGTAATCTCATAGCTTTAGTTTAACCGGAATAGTAATAATATTTCCTTGGCAAAAATAACAATAGACAACCAGAAATGTGGCCTGAATATTACGGAAGTAGTTATGACGACAGGATCAATTACCATCAATCGCAATCCAGGTTCAATTGTTAAGATAATCCAACTCCGATGGAGTTGCAGAGGTGTAATAATTTTATTTTGCTACAGTAGTCGAACTCCGATGGAGTTCATTATTTTCTAGATGATGAGGTTTGGGAAATTACCCCCCTCAATGACACCATTATTGTCGTTTGATTTTGGAGATAGAATAAATTGAAATTTTACGAATTATCACTAAATGGGACATTGAGGAACTTTATGTGAGGAACTTCCAATATTCAGGTTACGAGTCTCGCCATCGTCTTTTCCAGGCTTGAAGACCGGCGTTAGGATCCTTCTCTACTTAAATGAATGATTGACATCTACAATTTGTTACGCAATTTTATCCGCATTTTCAGTAAAGAGCCCTCAATTGGTGATGGAAACAAGTCTTCATAACTCCGGTATTCATTCTGGCTAACGCGGCGTTTAATATCAACCCTTCTGATTTCATCAGGGTGACTAATGCCGGTGGCTGCGATCAATTCCAAAAAGCTCTGGATGGTTCCATGATGATAATTTGCTGCCCTTTCAGCTTTGTCATTTACATCTAATCCTCTCATCAGGGCCTTGTCCTGAGTGGTTACGCCAGTGGGACAGGTGTTTATGTTGCACTGTAACGCCTGGATACAACCGATGGATATCATCATTCCCCTGGCACTGTTGCATAAATCGGCACCCAGGGCATACGTACGTGCAATATGAAACCCGGTTATTATTTTACCTGAAGCAATAATTTTGATATCTTTTTTAAGGCTGTATCCCACAAGGGTATCGTGAGCAAATACTAATCCTTCACGCAGCGGCATTCCCAGTGAATTGGAAAATTCGAGAGGCGCTGCTCCCGTGCCGCCTTCACCACCATCAATAGTTATGAAGTCGGGGGAAATACCTGTTTTTATCATTGCTTCACAAATGGCAGTAAACTCTTCTTTTTTTCCAATGCAAAGCTTAAAGCCTACAGGTTTTCCTTCAGATTGTTCCCGCAATTTTTTAATGAAGTCCAAAAGTCCTTCCGGATCATCAAATGCTGAGTGTGTAGGAGGTGAGTGTACATCGGTATGAGGTGCAACTCCCCGGATTTCAGCAATTTCTACTGTATTTTTTATGGCTGGTAATATTCCACCATGTCCGGGCTTCGCCCCCTGTGATATTTTAATTTCGATCATTTTGACCTGATCGAGAGTGGCTTTTTCTTTGAATTTTTCGGACGAAAAATTGCCTTGTTCATCACGACATCCAAAATAACCTGTGCCAATTTGCCAGATAAGGTCCCCTCCATATTTTAAATGGTAGGGTGAAAGGCCACCTTCGCCTGTGTTGTGGGCATAATTATCAATTTTGGCGCCTTTGTTCAACGCCATCACAGCGTTTCGACTCAACGAACCAAAACTCATGGCGGATGTATTAAGTAAACTTGCGGAATAGGGTTTTGTGCAATCGGGGCCACCCATTAATATCCGCGGGGGCGGGTCTTTCTTGTCCCTTTTTTTGGCATACATTGAATGGTCCATCCATTCATATCCTACTTCATATACATTTGATTGTGTTCCGAATGGGGTAGTATCATTAATGTTCTTTGCCCGTTGGTATATAATCGATCTGAACATACGATTGATTGGCCTGCCTTCAATGTCTGATTCTACAAAATACTGCATTATTTCGGGTCTGAATTTTTCAAGAATGTACCGGCCATGACCTATGATTGGGAAATTGCTGCGAATAGATTGTTTTTTTTGAATCATATCGGAAATGCCCAGTAGAATTAGAGGAGCAAATACAATCATAGACCACCAGAATTGAGGCCAGAACATTTCGGAAATGGTTATGACGAAGGCAACAATTACCAGGGAAGAAAAAATAAAGATCGATCGTGGACTCATAAGATTAAATTATTTATTAGTAACCCTAACAAAGAAATGATGCTAAAAGTGTCAGCTTCTCGAATTTATTACATGAATTACTATTCCGGCAGAATCCGGGACTGGCCATTGAGTAGTTGCCATCCTTTAGTTCGCTTTATAACATTCCCCGATTCCAGAAGAATAACTTTCGTAGTTGTCCCGCTGGTATCTGTAATGATACCTGATACCCTGCCATTAAAAGATGCTAAAGTTTTTGAAAGTGGGTAAATATTTAAAGTTTCCCAGGTATATTTCATTTCCCTGAGAGTGGGTGCAGTTTTAGTGAGTACAGCAGCTACGGAATCATAGGACAGTGCAATACTGTATCCGGGAGGTATCCAGAAGAAATCATCGGAATGATCCAGAAAATCAAATTCAGTTAAAAGGCCGCCGCTGTTCATTGACTGATGATAGTTGTGAAGCATGGCCCGTACTTCATCGATTACTAATTCTTTTTCGCTCTCAGTTAAGGCTGCATTCTGGTTACAGCCGAAAAGCTGAAAGGTTAAGATGCCAACCAGTAAAATAACTTTCATTTTTAGCATTATTTAAGAGCTAAATGAGATTTATTCCCTGATTGATGTACCAACCGTATCAGAAAATAAATGTTGATAAAAACAATCAACAACTTTCCCAAAAAACTGATCCGTAACCAGGTCCACTCCAATGTGGCCTGTGTCCATGATGGAAGGATGAATTCATTCAATTGGAATCGATTGATAATATCCTGGCCCACATAGTCTTTATAAATATCATGTAACGTCAAGTAGTCAATTAAAAGAAAAAAGACAAGCCCTAAACTGGTAAGAAGGGAAACAGCAACGAAGATTTTTTTTGAGATAATCATGGCTATATTTTTAACTGTTCTTCAAGTTAACTAATTCCTGTGAATTCCAATAGGTGCAAAAAACATGTTTATACATTTAGGTCATGGATTATGCTGATTTTTATCATAGTTACCACTGAAACGGGTGTCTATATTTGAAGAATAAAAATCCATTGATCCAATGAAAGGACTTAAAATCATTGTATTGGCAAAGCAGGTTCCTGATACCCGTAATGTTGGAAAAGATGCGATGAAAGCAAATGGTACAGTCAACAGGGCAGCTTTACCTGCTATTTTTAATCCTGAAGATTTACTGGCATTAGAACAGGCACTCCAGTTGAAAGATACTTACCCCGGAACCACTGTATCGATTGTTACAATGGGCCCCTTACGGGCTGCAAATATTATCAGGGAAGCAATGTACCGGGGTGCCGATGGTGGTATCCTGATCACTGATAAAAAATTTGCCGGATCAGATACCCTTGCGACTTCTTATGTTCTATCGTTAGCATTGGAAAAATTGAAACCTTTTGATATTGTACTGGCAGGGCGGCAGGCTATAGACGGGGATACAGCACAGGTAGGGCCACAGGTAGCTGAAAAACTAAATATTCCACAGATAACATATGTAGAAAATATTATTTCTGTTTCCGGGAATAAAGTAAGGGCACAGCGACGACTTGACGATGGGGTTGAAACACTTGAGGGACCAATGCCCTTATTGATGACTGTCCATGGAGTTGCATGTGATTGCAGAAGCAGGAATGCAAAATTATTGATGAAGTATAAACATGCATGCACCCATTCCGAACTTCATAATGAGTCGGAAGACTACATACGACTTCACGACACCCGTCCTTACCTTGATATTATTGAGTGGGATGTGGAGGATTTAAAAGCCAATGTTGAATACCTTGGGCTATCGGGATCACCGACAAAAGTGAATGTTGTCACTAATATCGTATTTACTACAAAAGAATCGAAAGTATTATCGCCTGCAAGGAAAGATATTGACGAGTTGATGCTGGAATTGATTGAGCATCATAATATTGGTTAAAAAATAAAGGAGATGCCGTGAATAATGTATTTGTTTATTGTGAGGTAGACCGGGGTAAAATCGCTGAGGTCAGTCTCGAATTATTAACAAAAGGCCGGGCATTAGCTGATGAGTTGAAAATAAAACTTGAAGCTATTGTCCTGGGGAATCCCGTAAAAGATGCTGAAAAAACAGCATTTGAATACGGTGCAGATATCGTACACATCGCAAGCGATAAACTATTATACCCCTATTTAACACTTCCTCACGCGGCAATAGTTTCTGAAATATTTAAAAATGAAAAACCGCGTATCGGTCTTTTTGGTGCGACAGCTGTAGGCCGGGATCTGGCACCACGCGTTTCATCACGATTGAACTGTGGACTTACGGCAGATTGCACAGAGTTGAAGATAGGGGATCACATCAACCGTAAAACGAAAAAAGAGTACAAGAATCTTCTTTTACAAATCAGGCCTGCTTTTGGCGGAAATATTATTGCAACCATTGTTACCCCGGACACCTTACCACAACTTGCATCGGTTCGCGAAGGTGTGATGAAAAAAGAAAAGAACTCAAAAAAGCGCAAGCATGTGACGAAAAAGATCAGGGTGAAAGATTATTTGAGGGAGGAAGACGTTGTGGTCCGGATCATCGACCGGCACATTGAAAAGAGTGAAATAAATATCAAAAATGCCAATATCATTGTAGCGGGAGGTTATGGGGTTGGTTCTTCTGAAAATTTTAAGCTTCTTTATGAACTGGCCGATGTTCTGGGCGGTGATGTGGGCGCTTCCCGTGCGGCAATTGATGCAGGATACGTTGAACGTGAACGGCAAATAGGCCAGACCGGAATTACAGTACGGCCAAAGTTATATATCGCATGTGGAATTTCAGGACAGATACAACACCGTGCGGGTATGGATAAGTCTGCGATGATCATTTCTATTAATAATGATCCCCATGCACCCATAAACAACATTGCTGATTATATAATAACCGGAAAGGTTGCCGATGTAATTCCCAAAATGATCAAATCCTATAAAGAACATACAAAATAGCATCACCATGGCTAATTATTTTACTGATACCGAAGATCTTACTTTTTATCTCGACCATCCTGATATGGAAAAAATTGTAAGGTTGAAAGAGAATGATTTTACGGAAAAAAACAAATATGACTACGCTGCCCAGGATTTTGAAGATGCCCTGGACAACTATAAAAATATATTGGAAATTGTTGGTGAAATATGTGATAAAACCATTTGGCCCAATGCCAAAGATGTTGATTCAGAAGGACCTCACCTTGATCATAATGAAGTGCAATACGCGAAAGGAACACAGGATAATTATGATGCCCTGGTAAATGCCGGACTTATTGGAATGACTCTGCCCAGGAAATACGGAGGTTTAAACTTTCCAATAACGGCTTATATCATGGCTGGAGAAATGATCTCGCGTGCAGATGCTGGATTTGCTAATATATGGGGCCTGCAGGATTGTGCTGAAACCATTCACGAATTTGGAACAGAATACCTGAAGGATACTTATTTACCGATGTTCAATAAAGGAGCAACCGCAGCCATGGATTTGACAGAACCGGATGCCGGTTCGGATTTGCAGGCTGTACAATTGAAAGCAACTTACGATAGTGATAAGGATAAATGGTACCTCAATGGTGTAAAACGATTTATTACCAATGGCGATGCCGACATTTCTTTAATTCTGGCCCGTTCAGAAGAGGATTCTCTGGATGCGCGTGGCCTCTCACTATATTTATACGACCGGCGTGAAAAAGCCGTGACAGTTCGCAGAATTGAAAAGAAACTTGGAATAAAAGGTTCGCCTACCTGTGAATTAGTATTTGAAAACGCACCGGCATATTTGGTAGGAAACCGCAGGATGGGATTGATTAAATATGTCATGTCATTGATGAATTCGGCCCGTCTGGGTGTTGGAGGTCAATCGGTGGGAATATCGGAGGCTGCGTACAGGGAGGCCCTCAAATATGCCCGCGAACGCGCCCAGTTTGGGAAACCTATTATTCAGTTTCCGGCAGTTTACGAAATGCTCAGTAATATGAAAATCTCAATTGCTGCACAACGCTCATTACTTTATACCACAGCCCGGATGATTGATATTTATAAAGGCTATATTGAGCAATCAGAAATTCGTAAGCTGGAAAAAGAGGAGCGAATGGAGATGAAAGAAAATCAGAGGTTAGCCGATGTATTTACGCCTTTATTGAAATTGATTGCTGCAGAAAATAGCAATCAGATCGCATACGATGCATTGCAGGTACATGGAGGTGCAGGGTTTATGAAGGATTTTCCTATTGAACGGTTATATCGCGATGCCCGGATTACTACCATTTATGAAGGTACTTCCCAATTGCAGGTGGTTGCAGCAATCAAAGGCGTTACCAACGGGGCTTTTCGTAAGAAAATCAGGGAATATGAATCGGTGAAAGTTACTCCTGAACTGGAAGATCTTCGACGCAGATTACTTCGAATGACCCATGAATATGAAGTGGTAGTAGAGGAAGTCAGGTCACTTGAGGATGATGAGTATCTTGATTTTCATGCCCGGAGGTTGGTAGAAATGGCCGGAAATATTATAATGGGTCACCTGCTGGTGTTAGACGCACTGCGAAACTCAAAATTCAAATACATCGCTGAACTTTTTATTAAGAAAGCAATGGGAGCTAATAAGCAATGTGTTAACTATATAGGCCAGTCTGAATTACGGGATTTGGGAACCTATAAACAACTGTTGGTAAGCGAAGTGTAATTAATTCGCTTCCAAAGGATTAATAATCTTGATTAGTTTGTCCCTCTCAATTTTGAGTTCCTCCATATCTTCCAAATGGTGCAATTGGCGAGCTTCTTCAATTTTATGCTCCAATTCTACAATCTGAACAGCTGTTTTTGCACTATTGATGTCCACTGCATTCTTATAAGGTGATTCAAGTTCGCACTTTTCAAGGTATTCGATGGCTTTGGCTAAATATTCAATTGTATTTTTCATAACGCTTACTATTTCTAACAGTATACAACTAATGATTTGTAAAAATACGGGGCAAAAAAGTACTAATTAATGACTTTTCTCATGTAAAGTGATTACTTATTTCAGTTTGGACAACTTTTGTAGATTTTTTAACATGGTTCCATACAGTGAAGTAGCTCCTTCAGTTTAAATTTTGCCACGCCCGAACGTGTATCAGAAATGGCATAGGGCATAATCAGAAAATTTCGGTGTACAATGGAACCGCAGGAATACACCACATTGGGTACGTAACCATCGCGTTCGTTCTCCAAAGGAAATAATATGGGTTCTTTTGTGACTTTTATGACTTTTTGCGGATTCTCCAGATCCAAAAGCATAGCACCTATACAATAAGTTCTCACAGGACCCACTCCATGGGTAAGCAACAGCCAACCATCTTTTGTCTTTATGGGAGATCCATTATTCCCGATCTGAAAAAATTCCCAATAATAGGTAGGCTCCCTTATCATCACAGGTTTTTCCCAATAATTGACGCGGTCGGAATACATCAGAAATAAATTTTCGTTGTCATTACGAGAGATTAAAACGTATTTCCCATTGATTTTTTCAGGGAAAAGGGCCATCCCTTTATTTTGCGAACCTTTACCAAGCATCGTCATTATCTTAAATCGATAAAAATTCTTCGTTTCGATCAGCTGGGGAAGAATAGTTCTGCCATCATAAGCGGTATAAGTAGCATAGTATATAATGGCGCCATCTGTGTCCCGGAATTGTACAAATCTTGCATCCTCCAGAGCTTTTATTTCCCCTTTTGAGCGTGGAAAGATAACTCTACCTGATATATCCAGATCTTCATCAAAATCAATTTCAAAATTGGATTTAGATAACCACAACAAAGTATCTATTGCCTCCTGATTAAAATGTTTTTCATGTTGATATTTTTTTGTAAACCTATCGATGCTTTCTTTCAACTCTGCCCTGGAAAACTTATCTAAAAGATTACTCAGAATACTTTTAACCGATTGATAAGACTTTATCTCTTCCAGTTTAAAGATTGAATCCTTTTTGTCGTATAAAAAATCTTCATTAATCCTTCCAAGCTCTAAATTGGTATCGTTGCTTTGAATAATAAGGTCTCCGTTTTTATTTATGATGCCCTCACGAAATACAATGGATGACATGTGCCCTTCTCCTACTGCGCGAAAGCTAAGGATCACCCTTAATTCACTCTTTTGTAATCCGTTTTGATCGGGATGGGGTACAATAGAAGGATTCAACAACGCGGCTGTCTCGATGGCATACTCCATGGTAAAGTAAGCTCCGAGCAATAACCGGCTCTCCAGGGAAAGATCAATGTCTATATTCAGCCGGTCAAAATTGATTTTAAAAATCCTCTTGATATCATCGTGTCGATCGGAGAAATTTCCAACGGTCTGATCCAGAATCAATTTCGTCTCCTCTTGATCCATCTTCAGGACCTTTTCAATGATGTTCTTTTTTCGCACTTGGTCCGGTTCAAAAAAACGGGTAATAACCTTGGAGTGGTCAGGATCAAAACTCAAACTTTCCCTTTTTACCTTGATTTTAGATGGAATTTTCATAAACCGAACCTTATGATACCCATTGCTAATGTAACTGAATAGCGTGGCTTTTCCGAATCAATTTGGATTTTAGCTCCCTACGCATATTAACTAATTATTTTTCCCAACAGAGAAGAATATGTACAGGTTCAACCGGTCTTAGAATTTAAAATAGATCAGAAAGTTGGGACAGGTTTGAAATAACATGTGTTGGCTTTATACCAAATGGGTCAAACACTAAATCTTCTTTCCGTTTTATCCAGATGGTTTTTAAACCAATAGCTGCCGCACCAATGATGTCAAATGAATTTGAGGAGATTAACCAGGTATCGTTTCCCCCCCTACCAGCATGAGAGGCAAGCAGGTTATAAACCTCCGGGGCCGGTTTAAATGTTTTAACTTCATCCACACTAATAATTTTGTCAAAATATCCGCTGATCCCTGCGTGATCAAACAAAGAAACCAGGTCGTCCTTTTTACCATTTGAGAACGCAAAAATCTCTACATCTTTTTTACTTAGCACTTGCAGGCATGGAACTGTTTCATCGTATGCCGGTAATTTCCTGTACATACTCAAAAGAGCATTTTTATCAGTCTCTGCCAGGTCTGTTTTGAAAAACTGGTCGCAATAGTCGAGTGCCATTCTGGTACATTCACTGAAATGGTTAAACCGTTTCATTGCCGCCTGGCGAAAAGAGTACTCCAATTGTTTATCACGCCATAGATTATTGAAAGATACAGATTTCTCACCGATCATCTCATGGAGAGTGTCCCCAAGCGCCATGGGGTTAATAAGTGTACCATAAATGTCAAAGGCAATAGTTCGCATAATCCGGGTTCAATAAAAAGGATGCGTCGCCTAAAAGCAAACGCATCCTTTTTATTTGCATTATTGATAACCTACGATAACGCCGACAGTGCTCTGCCTACAAAAACTTTTGCGAGGTGGGACCGATAATCTGCTGACGCAAAATGGTCACTCATCACTTCGACACCATCAACCGCATGATCAGCAGCATCGTTGACTCCCAAAGCATTTTCTACTCCGGTTGCCCGGTAGGGTGTATCTGCTACACCCGTCAACCCGATTTTTATACTATCACCATCCTTAACAGCGGCACATCCAACCACTGCAAATCTTGATGCAGATTGAGCGAACTTCAGATAAGCGCCGTTCGATACTTTAGGAAACCTTATGGCAGTGATGATTTCATCATCTGCTAGTGCTGTAGTAAAAATGCCCTGAAAAAAATCTGATGCTGCAATGCTCCTGGTACCATTGGATCCCTCCACTTCAATTTTAGCATCCGTAGCGAGTATGGTAGCAGGATAGTCAGCGGCTGGATCGGCATGCGCCAGGCTGCCACCAATAGTTCCCCTGTTGCGCACCTGTATATCGCCAATTACACTCGCCGTCTGTGCAAGAATATTCAGGTTATTGTCAATGACTTCCGAAGTAGCAATCTGGTTATGGGTACAGTTGGCCCCAACTACTATTTCATCACCATCTTCGGAGATTGAATCCAGGCCTGGTATTGACCCGATGTCAATCAACACCTCCGGGCGATTCAGCCTGAGTTTCATTGCCGGTAATAAGCTATGTCCTCCGGCAAGGACTTTCGCATCAATTCCAGACTCAGAAAGCATTGCAACTGCTTCACTGACCGATGATGCTTTTTTATAATCAAATTTTGCTGGTATCATGTTTTTGGTTTTTGTGTTCTAAAAGATATTTTATTTTCAAATCAAAACTCGAAACTCGAAACTCGAAATTCGAAATTCGAAATTCGAAATTTATTTTTCATTATTCCAATATTCCATTTTATCTAACTCTCATTCATTGCCCTCCACACTCTTTCGGATGTAAGCGGCATTTGAATGTCCTTAATCCCATAGGGTGATAATGCATCCATAACCGCATTGGCTATTGCCGGGGTGGAACCTATGGTCCCTGCTTCACCGGCGCCTTTAACGCCCAGTGGATTATGAGGGCATGGAGTAATTTTCCTGTCTGTTTCAATGAATGGCAGATCATCGGCTCTTGGCATGGCATAATCCATGTAAGAACCGGTAATCATCTGGCCATTTTCATCGTAAACCACACCCTCAAGGAGTGCCTGTCCCATACCCTGCGCTACACCACCCTGGATCTGGCCATCTACAATCATAGGATTGATAATGTTACCAAGGTCATCGCAGGCGATGAAGCGTTCTAACGTTACTTTGCCGGTGTCTTTATCTACTTCTACCATAGCGATGTGAGCGCCAAAAGGAAACGTAAAGTTTACCGGGTCATAGAAACTTGAGAAATCGAGACCGGGTTCTTCACCCTCAGGATAATCATGTGGGACATATGCGGTAAGTGATACATCACTAAAAGAGATGGACTTATCCGTACCTTTTACCGTCCATTTTCCTTCTGCATATTCGAGGTCATCAACGGCGGCTTCAAGCTTATGGGCAGCGATCCGGGCTCCTTTTTCAATTACTTTATCGATACTTTTAACTATGGCAGATCCTCCAACCGCGAGGCTTCTCGATCCGTATGTTCCCATTCCAAAAGCTACTTCGTTCGTATCGCCATGGATTATATCCACGTCATCCATGGGTATCCCAAGTTTATCGGCTACAAACTGGGCATAAGAGGTTTCATGGCCCTGTCCGTGTGAATGTGAGCCTGTAAATACGCTCACTTTTCCTGTAGGTTGTACGCGCACATGGCCTACCTCATACAGACCGGCACGGGCCCCCAGGGATCCAACAACAGCGGAGGGAGCGATTCCACAACCTTCGATGTAGGTACTCAAACCGATACCCAGAAGTTTTCCGTTTTCCCTTGCTTCTTTTTGTTTTTGACGGAAATCATCGTACCCGGCCATTTCGAGTGCACGTTCCAGTGTAGCATGATAATTTCCACTATCATACTGCAAGGCAACCTGGGTTTGGTATCCCGGTTGTTCGACACCATCAAACGGTGGTATGAAATTTTTGACACGCAATTTTGCAGGATCGATTTTCATTTCCAAAGCGGCCGTATCCATCAGATGTTCAAGGATATAAGTCATTTCTGGCCTTCCGGCACCCCTGTATGCATCTACAGCATTGGTATTTGTAAATACAGCAGTTACATCAATATTGATAAGGGGTGTAGTGTAACATCCCTGTGCCAGCGTACCATGCAGGTACGTAGGGCAGGCTGTCGAAAATGTTGAAAGATACGCTCCCATGTTAGCTTCTGAATGCACACGCAATGCAACAATTTTTCCTTCGCTGTCAAATCCCATTTCTGCGGTGGTAGCATGATCCCGGCCATGTGCATCAGTAAGAAATGCTTCACTGCGGTCCGATGTCCATTTGATAGGCCTTCCTATTTCTTTGGTTGCCCAGGTTAACAGGGACTCTTCAGTATAGTGGAATATTTTACTTCCAAATCCACCGCCTACATCATGGCTTACAACCCTCACTTTGTGTTCGGGAATTCCCAATGCAAAAGCACACATCAGTAACCGGATCAGGTGTGGGTTTTGAGTACTGGTATAAAGTGTCCATTTATCGTCGTTTACATCATAATCTGCAATGTATGTACGGGGTTCAATGGCATTGGGGGCAAGTCGCTGGTTTCTGAATGTAAGCTTTGTAACGTGGCTTGCACTTTCGATGGCAGCATTAACTTCTTCCTTGGGATTACCCAGTTCCCAGTCAAATACCACATTTCCCGGTGCAATCTCATGCACCTGTGGAGCGCCGTCCTGTACCGCGGCATTGGGATCTGTAACTGCAGGAAGTTCCTCATAATCTACTTCTACAAGTTCTGCAGCATCTATTGCCTGCTCCAGGGTTTCGGCAATCACGACGGCTACATTTTCACCAACGTGCAGCGCTTTTCCTACTGCCAACAGGGGATGTAGTGGTTCTTTCATCGTGTCGCCATTCTTAAAATCTACCTGCCAGCCACATGGTACACCATAATTCCCACAGTCAGCTCCTGTAAACACCGCTACAACACCATCGGCGTTTTTCGCCGGTTCGGAATCAATACTCAGGATTTTTGCATGCGCATAAGGACTGCGGACAAATGCCGCAGAGGTCATGCCTGGTAATTTGATATCATCGGTATATTTACCTTTTCCTTTAAGGAATCGTTTATCTTCTCGTCTTTTTACTGGTTTTCCTATAAAACTACACATATCAGATACTATTTAAGTGCTTCAGCAGCGTGTTGAATTGATTTTACAATATTGTGGTACCCGGTGCAGCGGCAAAAATTGCCTTCCAGTCCATGCCGAATCTCTTTTTCACTAGGATTCGGATTATTTTTCAAAATATCAACAGCTGTCATGACCATTCCCGGTGTACAAAAACCACATTGTAAGCCGTGATTTTCCCTAAAGGATTCCTGAATGGGGTGCATTTCTCCGTTTTGTGCCATTCCTTCAATGGTGGTTATTTCGCTGCTATCTGCTTGTACAGCCAGAACCGTACAGGACTTAACTGCATTCCCATCCATTGTTATAGTACAGGCCCCACAACTTGTGGTATCGCAACCGATGTGTGTGCCTGTTAGCTCAAGATCCTCACGCAGGAAATTTGTTAGTGAAGTCATTGGCTCCACGTCCCTCGTATAAGTCTTTCCATTTACATTTATTGTTATTTCCATAGATATTGTGGTTTATTATTGATGATTTTTTTCAAGAGATTGTTCCAGCGATGTAAAAAATTGTTTTGAAAGCGTGCTGACAACTCCGCCTACAATCCGCTGGCCCATGCTCGCCAGCATGCCGCTTAGTTTTGCATTTCCTTCATATTTTATTGTGGTTGTTTTATCACCCTCGACTTCTAATATGAGAGTAATTTCAGCGCTTACATTCCCAATTTTGCTTTTTTGATCTATTACCACCGTGGTACTGGTATTTTCAACTTTGTCCTTTAGTGAAAGTGTGCCTTCAAAAGATCCACTGACAGGTCCAATCCTTACTTCTGATATTGCTTTGTACTCATCTTTACCTATTGATTCGAGGGATTTAATGCCCGGAGTAATCTTTGCAAGAACATCAGGATCATTCAACATTTTCCAGAGTGCGGAAGGTGATGCGTCGAATTTGTGATATCCACTGATGGTCATAAAACAAGTAAATAAATTTTTAAGGAAATCTAATATATTAAAAAAAATGGCGAAATTTAAATATATAAATTATCGTTTGAGAATTTTCCTGAAATAGAAGGCCATGAAAGAGATACAAGATATAATAAGAGCATATGACCAACTGGACTTTACCAATGTAAATACTGCGATGGCGACAGTGGTACATGTTGATGGATCTTCTTACCGAAGGTCGGGGGCACGAATGCTGGTCCAGGATAACGGTAATTGGACAGGGGGAATAAGTGGCGGTTGCCTTGAAGGTGATGCGTTAAAGAAGGCAAATTTTGCCATGTCCACGAAAAAAGCAAGTGTTGTTACTTATGACACTACCAAGGACGATGGAAAACAAATAGGTGTAGGACTTGGATGTAATGGGATTATCGATGTTTTACTTCACCCCATCGACCCGGAAGATCCGAATAATCCAATTGAAGTATTACGATTATGTTCCAATGAAAGGAAAGTGAATATTGTACTTACGATTATTTCTGTTTCCGGTGGTACGGAAATAAAGGCAGGTGACATGATCAAATTTGAAGGATACGATACAATTAATAAATATTTCGATTTCAGGGAAAATACCGGGTTACTTGCAGATATTGATAAAACATTTGAAACAAGAAAATCAACGGTGAAAGACTGTGGTGACCTGAAAGTATTTATTGAGGTACTTCTACCTCCTGTTAAAATAGTTTTGTTTGGTGGGTTTTACGATGTTTTACCGCTTTTGAAAATTGGACATGAGCTGGGATGGATCACTAATGTTGTGATCAATCCGGCAAATGCTGGTAAAGCCATTTCCGAGCATGCTGACACTATTATCCCAAAAGGGGAGCCTGTGGAAGTGGATGATTTTACTGTGTTTATACTGATGGCTCATGATTTCAAAACTGATAAAGCGAACCTGAAATTGGCATTTGGAACCAGCGTTCCGTATATAGGAATGCTAGGGCCATTCAAGCGCCGCAACAATGCCCTGGATGAATTACAGGAAGAAGGTATGGTAATTACCGGTGCAGATCTTGACAGGTTGCATAATCCGGTAGGTTTAGATATTGGTGCCACAACCCCGGAAGAAATAGCAATTTCCATTATAGCTGAAATCAGGTCATTTTTCTCGCAGAGGAGTGGAGGATATCTGAAAAACCGTGTAGGGACGATACACGAAAGGGCGTAAATTAAGCTGAAAGCCGAAAGGCTGGAAGCACGAAACTGGAAAGTAGGCTTGACCCATTTTTTATCGCTTCATCCTCGGACGGAACGAAGATCAGGGGATCCTATGGATTGAAACTGCTAATTTAGGGATTATCGGGCCCCACCTACGTGCCAAGCACTTCGTTGGGCACGTAAACCCAGGAATGACGAACAAACTAATTCACTCGGCCCAAACAGGATTTTCTTCACGAATACGATTGATCGCTTCAGATACTTTAGTTATGATCCTGTCAATTTCGTCCCCGGTAGTGAATCTTCCAAGACTAAAACGAATGGAAGACATGGCCCGTTCTCTGGAATGTCCCATATTCAATAAGACATGAGAGGGCAGTACCGCTGCGGAGTTACATGCAGAACCCGATGAGATTGCTATGTGGTTGCTCAAAGCAAGCAATAACTGCTCCGAATCAACACCTTCAAAATACAAATTACTGGTCTGGTAAATGCGGTTATTTTTTGATCCATTAAGGTACACTTTTGGCAAGGTATCTATAAGGGTTGATTCCAGATGGTCACGTAATTTGCCAAGTTTTTCAGAATCATCCTGTATACTATTTTTAGCTATTTGAGCAGCCATTCCCAATCCTACAATCCCGGGAACATTTAAAGTGCCTGACCGATAACCACGCTCGTGCCCGCCACCATTTATTTGTTCGCGGAGGTCTATTTCTTTATCACGTGTCACGTAGAGTCCTCCTATTCCTTTTGGACCATAGAATTTATGCGCAGAAAAAGCCATGAGATCAATTCCCAGAGATTTGGGTTGTACAAGGATTTTACCGACAGCCTGTGTGGCATCCGACATAAATAAAATGTTACGCGATTTACAAATTCGGGCAATGTCCTCCATTGGTTGAATTACACCTGTTTCATTATTTACATACATAATGGAAACCAGGACGGTTTCGGGTCGGATGGCTGCCTGCAGTTTTTCTAAATCAATTCTTCCTGAATCCTCTGTAGGAAGATAGGTGACCTCTCCACCGAAGGATTCAATGTGTTTGCAGGCATCCAATACTGCTTTATGCTCAGCACCAGAAGTAATGATGTGATTGCCACGGCCAGAAAATGCCTCAAACATTCCCTTCAGTCCAAGGTTATCTGACTCGGTGGCACCACTTGTGAAAATAATTTCCTTTGGGTCGACTTCAATGAGGTCTGCCACTCTGGTTCGCGCGGTCTGAATGGCATCATCAGCTTCCCATCCATAAACATGTGTTCGGCTGGCGGCATTGCCAAAAACGGATGAAAAGTAGGGCAACATTTCATCCAGTACTTCTTTTGCAACAGGTGTCGTTGCATTATAGTCCAGGTAGATTGTGGAATTTGGCATTGTATTTATAAAAATAGTAATTTGGTTGCAATACAATTCACAATTCAACATGATTTCAGTGATTATTCTTGTTTCGGGAAGGTTTTAAGGATCAATGGCTTTCAAAATAATTATTATCTTTAAAAGTACAATAAGCGTAAAACAATGGATATTCAATCTGTGAAAGTGGATTTGATACACTGGCTTAGCGAATTAAATGATAAGTCGCTCATCAAAAAATTACAAGGTTTAAAAGAACAACAGGAGAAATCTTTTGAACTGAGTAAAGAACAAAAAGCTGAATTGGATGACAGGTTAAATAAATATGATAAAGAGGGAATGAAATTTTCCACATGGGATAAGACTAAAGAAAGAATAAGAAATCGTGCAAAAGACACCTTATAATTATAGGGTATCAACAGAAGCCGAATTAGATATCTACGAATCTTACTTATGGTACGAAAAACAACAATCGGGGTTGGGAGAAGAATTCCTGGAAACTTTGATGTTGCTGAACAATCAATTATTAAAAATCCCAAAATGTATCGGGTTAGGTATAAAGGTAGAGTCAGAGGTTATTTACGGAGTCGTTTTCCTTACCTGATTTTGTATATTGTAGAGAAAAATGACATTAATGTAATCTCAGTTTTCAACACATACCAACATCCTCGTCGGTGGAAGAAAAGAATAAAATAATCTCATGATTTCAGCAATAGTCCTTGCAGCAGGGAGTTCGACCCGTATGGGAATACATAATAAACTGTTACTTCCCTGGAAGGACAGTACGATCATTGAAACCATTGTTGACCGGCTGGTTGCCTCAGAAGCAGAAGAAATAATTATTGTCACGGGTTTTGAAGATGAGGTTGTTCGAAACCAGTTAAAGGGAAGATCGGTAAAGTTTGCTTACAATGAGAATTTTGAAGGTGGGATGACCTCTTCCATTCAGTGCGGTGTAAAAAAAGCTGATGTTGCGTCAGGTGGGTACCTGATTTGTCTTTCTGACATGCCCGATCTGGATACTTTAGATTATAATAAAATGATCGGGGCATTTATAGCTGATAACAAACAGATCTATATTCCTGTATATAATGCTAAAAAGGGTAATCCTGTATTATTCAGCAACCATTTTAAGGGTGCGATTATTGACCATAAGGAACCGGAAGGATGCCGGGGTATTGTGATTGATAATATTTCACTTGTCAAAAGAGTGGCATTTGATAATGATCGAATCTTGAGGGATATTGATACGAGGGAAGATTACGATTCCGACAAAACTTAACCTGGAGGGTTGATGTCCTGTTTTCCGCACCTTTTTAAAAAGGGCTGTTTATTGACTGTATTAGTTGATTATTTTCGATATTGGGTGTCCCGCTGGTATTTTCGGGTATGTTTTTACGAAAAAAGGCCAATAAATCAGGGAGTACATCATTTCAAATCATTTCCAAATCATCAGGAAAATATAAAGTTGTTAAAACCATTGGATGTGCTCATACTGAGCAACAAGC
>SDBV01001129.1_pt1 | contig 39716 bp, 30 predicted proteins | sample 2277081 | NCBI WGS metagenome assembly SDBV01 (sample SAMN10402039, study PRJNA504765) | marine sediment metagenome | isolation source: marine sediment core GS10_PC15, 223 cmbsf | place: Arctic Ocean: Southern Knipovich Ridge | collected 2010
GCCACACCCAGGAAGTTGTCTGCAAACAGATCCTGGTTCGCCGTCTCGCTGCTTTGGTCGGCCTGGTCCGAGGCCGGCTTGGCGTCGTCGGTGTTCAGCCAAAGCAGGTCGCCGATTTCAATCACCGTCGCCGAATCGACGGCCGCTACTACGGGGTTCGTGTCCCCGTATCGCCAACGCATCTTGTCGCTCATGCCTTCGTTCTCCCTTCGAGTAGGGTTTGGGGTTCAGGGTAAGTTCAGGTGATCGCTTCTACAAAGGCCTTGGTATCCAGCGGGCCGGCATGGTCGAGCAAAAGCCGATCTCGCGACCGCGGTTTGCCCACGCCGGGCGACGCAAACAGCGACGGCTCGCCGCCGCCGAGACTTCGCACCAGGGCGGCCCGCTCCTCGACCAACTCCCGCATCGCCTGCTCGTTCTGCGCCGCCAACAGCGACTCCAGAAAGCGGTCGCTGATGATCGATCCGGCCTGAGGGTCGGCCGTCTCGGGGTCGGGCAGATGGAATTCGCGAAGCAGGCGCCGAATCGTGCCGCGATTCCGATGGGCCGTTTCCAGGGCCCCGAGCCGCTGGACTTCCGCCCGCAGTCGCGACACTTCGGCGGTCTGCTCCTGGCACAGTGCCTCGACCAGCTCGGGATGGTCCCGCTTCAGGCCGTCGACCGTCGGGCCCGACGGCGGCGTGCCGTGCGGATCCGCTTCGCCCCCGCCGGCGTCCGACTCGAACAGCCCCCGGGTGGTGGCCGGATCGGCCACCAGGTCGACGCTTTGCACCCGCGTAATCGCCTCGACCACTACTTGATCGCCTTGGCGGGTGGTTCGCGCCTGCACGTTGTGCGAGAAGCCGACGTTCTGCGGCGCGTGTTGGGCGTCCCAAACGAGTTGCTCGGCCAAGGCGTGCTTGGGATTGAAATGGAAGTCGCCGAACAGGCCCTCGTCCGGGCGAACCGCCACGTTGCGGATCAGGCCGATGCGATCTTGGTAGTCGCGCGGCCGGCCGGGATTTCCCCGGGGGTGATTGACGTTGACTTTGGCCTCTTCGTAGAGCCGTGCGGCCCGGGCCAGCGTCTCCGCCGGGTACGTGCGTCCGTTGCGGGACGTCGACCCGAGGATCTTTACTCCCCGGATCACCCCCGCCTCGGCGTCGACGCCCATCGCCACGCCGCGCGAATCGAAAAACTCCTGGAGCGTTTCGGTCATCGCCTTTCCTTCCTATACGGTTTCAAGAACAAAAAAAGCCCACCGGGAACCTTGGCGGTTCGAGGTGGGCTCTTCCAGACACCTGTCCGGCGACAGGCCCTTTCGGATACCGACTGTTGAGGCTTGCACAGCCAATGATCGAGGGCGCAGCCCGGCTTCTCCGGAACCACGGCCTGCGCCGTGCATTGACTATGCGGGAATCAATAAACTGGGTTGGTGCTTACTTCTCGATCCTCTCCACGCGGCGGCGGATGTGCTGGATCGTGCCGTCCTGAACGCTCAGTTCCACCGCGGCCGTGCCGAAGAAACCGCGCCTCAACGCTTCGGCCAGAATCTCGGCCAGCGCCGATTCAAGCTGCGCCACTTTCTTCAGGTTGCCCGGGGTTTTGCTGTGCGTGATCATTGAGCACTACCATACGACATCGCCGGTCGGTTTTCAAGTCTTCTTTTTGGCCACCCTCCGCTGGCCGCATAGTAGCCATCTCGCTCCGCGAGATGTAGCCCGAAACAGCCTGGATTCTCGATGGCCACATCTCGCGGAGCGAGATGGCTACTGTACGCGCCGAATCCGGGAAGTAATTCGCATACGAGTCCTTAGCAAGGAACACCAACTTCCCCGCTGCCGCGGCCGCTACGAAGCCGATGGCGCAGATACCGCCGAAAGACCTCCCGCGAGCGACTCTGATCGGCCACGTCGAAACGCACCCGAATCGTGCACCCGTGTTCTCTCCACCACAGCCGGCCCTTCTCGGCGTCGATCAACTCCAGCACCGTGGTCGCATGTTCGAGTCCCATGGGCAGCCTTCCTCTGACTCGCCCGGGCAAGCGGCCGTCGAATCCGAACCGCGGCCAGGTGTAGTAGCCGTTTTCATTGTGACGCCGGCCGGCCACGGCCTCGATACGGCGCACGCTCAGGGCCACGGCGTTGTCGAGTTGTCGTTTGAAGATCTGCAAGCCCAGCCCTTTACGCTGCATACTGAGAAGGTGGATGTGAAAGCCGTCGTTGAAGATTATCAGCTTGCTTCCGACGAGACGCACCAACCGGATCGCCCGATAGCGGTTGCCCACCGGGTCGCCCATCTCAAGGTACAGTCCGTTGCGGTACGTGCTGACGTCGACCCGGGCGGTGTCCGGTGCGCCGGTCAAACCGGCATATTCCCACGGTTGCAGCCGCCTGCCGAACAGTTGCCGCGTGATCCGCCGAATCTCTCGTATCTCTTCCTGACAGACAAGAACCCGGGCCCGACTGCGTGCCGGCCAAAGGTCCCACCGCGTCCCTCGTGGAGCGGCGCTTCCGGGCGGACTCATGGCCGACTCCGAACCGCGCGCACCGTGTACGCACTCGACGTAAAGCAAGTGGTTTAAGCAAAGCGGGGGGAGTGTAGCGAATAGGGGTGACACCTAGTTGTCACCCCGACGGGGATTTGCGCAAAAAAGATGAGATAGGTGACCTCGAGGGCCACTCAACAGAACGTCTGGGGGGGTGTCTCTATGTCTTGCGATGGGCCAAACCGCCGATTGACGGCGTCCGCTGACTTTGGAGTGCGGTGACTTGTCACCGCTTTCCTTTTCCAACCGTCTTCCCCGATGAATGACCCTCGCTGCTTTGAATCGGTCGGAAAAAGAAAGCGGCGACAAGTCGCCGCACTCCAAAACTTCACAACTTCTGCGCGGTTAACTGCTGTTCCTGCTCCGGCTCCAAGCCGTGGCGCATGGCCATGGTTGGCACCGACATGGCCCCGTTTTTGACCAGGATCTGATCGGCCTGGGCCTCTCGCAGACGGTCGCGGACGGACAGCGTGGGGGGGATCGCCCGGACGTCGGTCGCGGCGATCGCCTCCGGCGGCAGGCGGCCGGCTTCGACGGCGCCGGTGAGCACGCGTCGCATCACGTCCAGGTCGTCCTCGATCATGTCGTGCTGCAGCCGCTGGAACATCTTCACCGCCGGACCCTCGGCGACCATGGTCGACGAGTAGTTGGCGTTGGAGGCGTCGCTGGTGAGCATGAACTCGGGCATCACCAGCCGGCTGGCGATGGCGCGAAGCTCGGCCTGCAACACGACGACGAATCGGGCCGCGTCGAGGCCGGCGGCGGGAAACTCGTATTCGGTGCCGGCCATGGCGTCGAGAATCGTGCCGGGGCCATAGCGGCGGAAGTGGCTGGTCCGGCCGGTGCCCTGGTTGGTGACCGTCACGTCGGCCTGGTTCTCGACGAACTGCTCCACGCCGGCGCTGGTGGCGGCGACGTGTTTGCGAATCAGCGCGATGGCCGATTGGATCTCGGCCACCACGCTCATGTTGCGCAGCAGCTTTTCGGCCCGGCGGAGGTTCTTGCGGACCGGATAGAACAACGGCAGGCCGCGCCGCACGTTGGCGTCCACGCCCAGCTTGCGATGCTGGATTTCGGCGGCGTCGACCAGCGAGCCGTCGATCCAATATCCGAGCACGGTTTCTACGTCGTCCGGGTCGGTTTGGACGGCCGAAGGCGGCGGCCCGATCGCCGGCCCTCGGCGGCGGCGTGGCCACCTGGTCCGGCTCGACGAAGCGAACCCGCGTGACGCCGTCGGGCGCGAGGAAGAACCGCAGGAAGCATTCGCCGTCGCGGTCCTTGCGGCGGACGATTTCCTGCTGCCGCTGGTGCCAGCGGCTGGTGTGGATGAAGTCGTCGAGCACTGCTTGCACGTCACGGGCCATGGGGTCGTCGGCGGTGCGGGCCGCTTTCGTGGTGACCCGGTAGGTGTGTCCCGAACCCACGATGTAGCTGACGCGGTTTTCGTGTCCGTTGATGGCGAACTCGTTGGTCACGGCCAGTTTTCGGCACTGGGCGCGAATTTCGGCCAGTTGCGATTCGGTGCTGAAGGCCACCCCGACGGCCGAGCCCGAGAGGCCGTCGCCGCCCAGCGAGACCCAGCGTGAACCGTCGACGTCGTAGAGTGCATCGGCCGGGTCGACGAAGTTGTCCCAGAGCTGGTCGAAGGCTTCCAGCAAGCGTCGTTCGAAGTGGTTCAGGCGGGGGTCGGCTGGCGGCGGACTGGTGCGGTTGGAGGTGGCGTGGTCGGCTTGGTGGTTTGGTGTCATGGTTGGTTCCCTTTTTTGGGTTGATGGTGGATGGTTTGGTTGCGGTGCGGGTGCGAAGCCGCTAAATAGCCTTGCATGATTCCGGGAGGGATTATTCCACTGGGTGGCTGGGGTCGAGCGCAGCGAGCCCCCAGTTGTTTGCGCTCTGGGGGCTCGCTGCGCTCGACCCCAGCCACCCCGAATTCCACGAATCGTGCAAGTCTGTTTAACGGCTATCCTACGGGCAGACGATTTCCTAATCCGTCGCGGGTGTTTCGTCCCTGGAGCAGTTGGCCGGCCAGGCGGATGGCCATTTCGGCGGCGTCGGGGCCGTCGTCGTGGTCGGCCAGCGGAAACTGCTTGAGTTGCTCGACCAGCAATCGGGTGCCGGGGCTGTCGTTTTTGAATCGCAACCGCCGGCCGGACAGGTACGGGCCGAGCCGCCGGATGCGGACCAGTTTGTTGGTGCGGTTTTCGATCGGCAAGGGGCGCCCGCCCAGGATGCCTTGGCGGCGGAACTCGCTTTCGAATTCCCCGCCCAAAAGGTCCTGGAACTGGTTGGCCTCGATGCCGAACACGTCGGGCCGGAAGGTTCGGTAAAGCTCCACGCCGTCGGCCACGATCTGCGGCGTGGGGCGGCGGGCCAGGTCGGCCTCGAGGTAGAGGATCCCGTGGCGATCCACGCCCAGCATGACCAGCGCCGAGTAATCGCCCCGCCGGGCGTCGGCGCCTTTGCTGGGGTCCAACGCCAGCGCCTTGACCCGGAGGTTTTTCGGCCAGGCGTCGAACCAGATATTTTCGTCGAAGTAGGCTTCGGGCCACTCGCACAGCTCGGGGTTGATCGGCGAGTTTTGTTTTTCCCGCTCGAAGGCGGTGTGGCCTTCTTCGGCCCGCATGCACATCAGCCGGTAGAGGTCTTCTTCTTCCGGCCAGAGCACCTCGGCGCCTTCGTTCATCGCGGAGGCGTGTTTCTGGTAGTAATCCCAGGCCGCCTGTCGATGGCGGGGGTTTTCGACGTCGGTGTAGAGGGCTTCCCACTGCTGCCACAGCGACATGTGGTCGGGCCAGCGGTGGATGGCGCGGAAGATTCGGGAGATCCAGCCGGGGGTCCGATTCAGTTGCATGGCCAAGGCTTCGGTGTGCAACGCGGTGGCCAGGTTGACCAGATGGGTGCGGCTGGTGCCGGCCTTCAACAGCGTGCCGTGGAACCAGGTTCGCGAGTGCTCGCGCTGCAAGGCCGATTGCATGTGACCGTCGTTTTGCAGGTCGTCGCAGATGATCAGCGTAGGCCGGTGGGCCCCGCGGCGGCGTCCGCGGATCCGCTGCCCGGTGCCGAAGGCCTCGATGCTCACGCCGTTTTGGAGCACGACGGCGCCCGCCCGCCACACGGGTCCCTGTCCGGCGGCTTGGGGGAAGTCTTCGGCCAGCCGCGGGTTTTCGGTCAGTTCGGTTTTGATGTTTTCCAGGTGGGCGGCGGCCTGGTGTTTGGTGTCGGAGACGATCCAGATGTAGGGTTCCTGTTTTTCCAGGGCCATCCTCAGCGGGAAGGCCAGGGTGCCGATGGTCGACTTGGCCCCGCCGCGAGGCCCCAGCAGGTTGAGCTTGGCCCCGTCGACGTGCGGCATTTGATCCAGGTGGCGTGCCAGCCAGCAGTGCATTTTCGAGGGCGGCCGGGTGAAGTGATCGGGCAGGTATTTTCGCGCCCAGGCCAGCAGTCCGGCCTGGCCGTTGCGTCCGGCCTGGTAGCGTCGGGCCCAGCCGTGGCGGACGGCCAACTCGTCGTGGAAGACGTCGATCAATGCGCCGAGGCGCGAGGGCGAAAGTCCGCAGTCGGCGAGGTTCAGTTCACGTTTCATCGTAGGCGGTCCCTAGGGTTGTGACACATCTTTCAGACCGGCGGAAATCGCGGTGAACCGCTTGAGAATGTTCTTTCGATACTCGGGGACGGGTACCTCTTCGACGATTATTTCAGCAAACCGGGCCAGCAGCTCTCTGATTTGGTTGACGGTCACGACGTGCGGTCCACGGCGGCCGTAATCGTCCGGAAATCTTCGTTCGAGCACCCAAGCGGCGGCCCGCCAGTACTTGTCTTGCTTGGCTGCGTCCTGGATGTTCTTCAGATGGGTGTATTCCTGGCTGTTCTCCGTTTGGCGAAGTCGCTCGGCGAAAGCCGGCTCGCGCTCGGCGGTGTTGGCAATGGTCTTGACGTCGCAGCCAATGAACTTAGCGGCGGTGCGCCGACTGCAGCCAACGGCGAGCATGGCGATGATTTGTCCTTTCTTGATCTCATCGAGCACCGGCTTTCTGCCGCGTTTTGCCACAGTCCGTTTCCCCTTTGCTGGTGTCCTGGTTCACTGTCTCGATAGGTGCCTTGCTGCGGTTGCCGAGATACTCGAACGAAACCACCGCCCGGCCGGTGGAGCCGCGGTAGCCTTTGATGAATCGTGCCGTGTTTCCGCCGCCGGCCTTTTTCACCCCCACCGCCCGCCAACGCGGCGAACGGCGGCAATGGGCGATCAGCGACGGATGGCTGGCGGTGACGTTGACCCGATGCCCTTCCCCGCGGTGCAATTCGGCCACGGCTTCGGTGATCGCCATGCCGATGCCGATTCCCTGGTAGTCGGGCAGCGTGACGATGCGGCTTACTCTCCAGCGGTTCTTTCGGCCGATCAGCGAGACGGTGGCGCAGAATCCCACCGGAACCCCCTCCCAGAGCGCGAGGAAGCACCGGGCCGCCGTACTCAGCGAGCCGCTCAGATAGTGATGGCGCTTAAACAACGCCCACGCACGACGCCGGCAACGAAAGATCTCCAGCCGGATTGGCGGTCGTTGAAGACACCTCCTTTGGAACGTCGACGTGGCCATGTCGACGATCCAGTCGGGTTGGAGCCACTCGGTCACGTCATAGTGGCAGGTAACGGCTACGAACCGGCAGTCGATCTGACCGCGGCGGATTCCCTTGGCAATCGCCGCCGAGGTGACCCGGGCCACGTTGCGATCGACCACACTGGTGAACTCGTCGAAGGCGACCACGGGAGGGTCGAGAGTCGAGAGTCCAGAGTCCAGAGTCCGGTTTTTCGACTCTGGACTCTGGGCTCTGGACTCTGGACTCTCTCCGGCCAGCGCCCGGGCCAGGTCACAGCGAAACTGTTCCCCGCCCGAGAGCACGTGGTACGGCTTGATCCAACTGGGCGGCGAACTGAAGCCGACGGCGGTGAACAGCCCGGTGATCTGCTTGATCGGCTTCTGGCCCAAGCCGTCGATCACGGCCTGATCCTGCGGCCACTGATGACGCTCGTAGAGCCGCCGGCCGAAGAGTTTCCCCGCGATGGTGCTCTTGCCGCTGCCTGAGGGACCGACGATCAGCCCGATCTTCCAATCCCCGATCATCAAATCCCCGGTCTTGCCATCGCTGCCCAACTCGGGCATCTCGACGCGAAACCGCTGGGAGGCCCGCTCGGACAGCGGCACGTCGAACATGCCGGCGACCTGCTGGACGCGGAAGGAATTGAAGACGGGGCAATCGACTTGGACGTCAAGCGAAGGCATGAGGTGGTCTCCGGGGTGGGATGCCGGTTGGCGGGTGCTGCGAAGCCGCAAGCGGCTGGAGTTTCGTCATTTGCTTACAGAGTTAACAACCGGCACTTGAGTCCTTCGGCCGCGAGGCGTTCGTAGACCGTCTGCTGCTGGGCCTCGTCGCGGCACTCGACGACCACCTGGAACGCCTCGGGGACGTCGACCTCCGGCGGCGGTCCTTCGTGGGGTTGATCGTCCAGGGACAGTTCCGGCTCGGCGAGCATCTGATCCAGCAGGTTCTGCAGGGCTTCGTTTTCCGTGTCCACGTGCGTCAGCAGGTCGGCCAGCATGCTGCGGTCCACGTCGGCCATGGCCGCCAAGGGGTCGAGCGTTGCCAACAGCTTGGCCGTCTCCCGGTCGTCCAGATCGACGATCAACACGGGCACTTCCATCTCGGGCGTGGTTTCCGCCCGCAGGTGGCCGTCGATCAGCTCCAACGTTCCGTCGGGCAGCTCGCGGGCCAACAGGGCGTCGGCGTAGCCGACCTCGGCCAGGATACCCCGCAAGGCGTCTCGCTGGCTCTGGGGGTGAACGCGCCAGTTGTTCGGGTGCGGCCGAAGTTGGGCGGCCTGCACCCGCCGTAGCTCCTTGATGCGATCGCGGATCTTCATGCTAAATAGCCTTGCGTGACTCCGGGAGGGATTATTCCACTGGGTGGCTGGGGTCGAGCGCAGCGAGCCCCCAGTGGTTTGCGCTCTGGGGGCTCGCTGCGCTCGACCCCAGCCACCCCGATGGTGGGCACCCGGTGCAGTTCCTTGATGCGATCGCGGATCTTCATGCTAGATTTCTTGCAAGCGTTCGTTGACGTGGGCGAACTGCACGTCGTGGGTGCCTAACCGCGTCTCGTGCTGGGCGTAGCGCGACCAGAGTTGCTGATGGGCCTCGGCCGCCTTGTCCGCCTTTTCGTCCAACTCGGCGATCTGTGCGGCGATCACCGCCAGCTTGGCATGCACCATGAACATCCACGGCCCCAAGGCCAACACGGCTGCCGTGGCCACGCCGATCACGATGCCAAACGCTTGTACGCTCATCATTTCGCCTTTCTCCGGCCGGTGGTTGCGGCGGGCGGCTCATCGCGCAGGCGATCTTTCAGATCGTCGATCTTCTCGCCCAAGCGGCTGACCACCCGCTGGATCAACAACGGATCGTCGGCCTCGAGCTTGCCTTTGACCCGCCGGGCGGCGAAGAAGCCGGCCACGGCGATTCCCAGGGCCACCGGAGCGCTGAGACCCAGGCCGCCGGCCAACAGCTTGCCGATCGACCACCCGGCCCCGCCGCCGAGCTTCTCGGCGGCCAGATCTTTGGCGTATGCCCGGGCGATCTGTACGCGGCCGGCGTCCGGACCGAGTTCTTCCTTGACCTTGGCAATCCGGTCGTTGAATCGTTCCTTAAGCGTTCGATGGTCGCCGACCAACGCGTCGACCGTGGTGCGAAGCTTGCCTTGTTCCTCTCGGGTGGCCTGCACCTCTTGCTTGGCTTCGGAAGCCGTCGCCTTGGCCTCTTCGGCCACTTGCCGGGCCAACGAATCGTCCGGTTGCGTTGCCGGCGGCGGGTCGATCGGATAGGGCGCCGCCCCGGGCATCGGAACCGGCTCGCGTTGCGTGCGGAGGATCTCCAGCAACTGGTCCATCTTTTCGTTGAGCCGGTCGAGTTGTCGGTTCTCGGCGGGCGCCGGCGTGGGACTCGGCAGCGTCGGCCAGACAGGATTCTGCTGCTGTTGTTGCTGCTGTCGCCGATACGGCAGGAGGTACGGCGACGGGCAGATCCCGCCGGGGCAGGCGCCGGGGCCATACTGCGTCGAGGTGCCGGCAGCGAGACCGGCTTGCCGATCACCCGGCTGCGTTGCCGCTGCTCCCTTCGCTCCCAGTCCGGCGTAGAGGGACGTCAGACTGCAGGCGATTCCTTGCGAGCCGTTTGTGGTGCGGGCGCGCAACAGCCCGACGATCATCGTTCCCTCGGCGTCGAAGATCGCCGATCCGCTGCGGCCGTCCGCCGGCGTGGGGCGGAAGTGCAGGTCCCCGCCGCTGTAGCCGAGCACGTGGCCCTTCCATCCGGTCGACCAACAGCCTTTGGCGCAGCCGACCGAAGTGATCGTTTGGCCCGGCCGCAGCACCGTATCGCGCGGGGCCACCGGCACCACGCTGGGCAACAGCCCGCCGAATTGCGATTGGGGCAACGACACCACGGCCGCGTCGCAGCGATCGTTCTGAACCCGGGCGACGACCGACCCTTGCAACGACCGCGATTGATGTCCGTGGCGCCAGAACTCGCACTGCACGGTGGGGCTGGCGCCGACCACGTGGGCGGCGGTCAACACGAAGACCTTGCCCTGACTGATTTCAAACACGCAGCCGCTTCCGCGGCTGCCGTCGGGCGTGGTAATGCGGCAGGAGGCGTCGAGGCAATCGGAGACGGCACCCGACGCCCGGCACGCCGCCCAGTGCGTCAAGGCGATGATCCCGGCCGCCATGACGATCCAGTAGATCAGCAAGTAGAGTTTGGCTCGATTCATCGGTTCCTCCACGTTCGTTTCGCGGCTCGTATAGTAGCCATCTCGCTCCGCGAGATGTGGCCATCAAAGCCCCAGACTGTTTCGGGCTACATCTCGCGGAGCGAGATGGCTACTATACGGAAGTAATTCCTATACGAGTCCTAAATCAAGGTAAATCGGTAGCGGTAAAACGGCGACCGGGCCAGGTCGGCCGGTTCGGTCAGACGGTCGGCCAGATGCCTGACCGGATCGACTCCGCCGCCGAGCCGGTCGGCCATGGCACAAGCGTGCGAGCAAAAGGGCGGCCGGCGGTTGACGGCCTGATCGTCGACGCTCGGCTTGACGAACCACCGCACCACCGGCAGGTGCAACAGCGCCGCGGCGGCCAGGCCCCGGTAGCCGTAGTCGCAGCCGCAGAGCCGTTTCATCAGTCGCGTGGCGGCGGCCCGATCGTAGTGCCCCCAGCGGTCGTTCGGGTTGGTTTCGTAGAGGTCGTAGCGTCCGGGCCAGCGCTCGACCTGGCTCGACAGCGTGACCGCCCGGCCCCCGGTGAACTGGAGCACCTCCAACAAGAATAAGTCTTCTGCCCACCAGGCGGCCTTGGCGGCATGGCAGTGCAGGCCGCGCCCGGCCACCGAAATCAGTCCCCGGCGCCGAAACAACAGCAGATCACCGTCGCGGATTTCGCGGCGGACGTCGCAGTAACGGGCCAAGGTCAGTTGTTGGCGGTCAGGGCTCATTGATTCTGTACAACCGTGTAGATGGATTCTGCGGGGAACGTTTCCTCGTACTCCAGGTTGGCCAGATCGTCGATTTCCGTCGGCCCGTCGTCGAACTCAAACGCGTCCCGAAGGTCGGCGGGGTCCAGCTCGAACGTTTCGTCGTCCGGCTCCGGTGCTTCCCACGGATCGTCGGCCTCGACGGCGGAGTCCGCACGTTGGATCCTTCGCCGGCGGATCTCTTCGTAGCGCGCCCGATGCTCGCCGCGGAGGTCCAACCCCAAAGGCTCGTCGAGTTGCCCAAGCCGCAGCCAGGCCGGCGGCCCGGGCAAATCGGCCATGGCCTTGCGTGTGCCGCAGGTGCGGCAAGGCATCTGGACCATGCCGCCACAACCCGGGCAGCGCCGCGTCGGCCCGGCCGGACGTGGAGTTGCCGCCTCGTTGCGAACCGGCGGTCGGCGACGATAATCGGGCCGCTTTCCGGCGGCGATCGCCCCGACCGTTCCGCGGCTGACCCGCGTGCGCCGGGCGACGGCGCGCTGGCTGAGCTTGCCCTCGGCCAACAGACACCGGACCTGTTGTATGACCTCTGGCGCGATCATCTTTGCTCTTGTTTTCAACCTGTGGGAGGCGCACGAAAAAAGCCCGCTACGGAGACGGGCTCCGTGGCGGGCTCTTGTGGATACCTGTCGGATCAGGCTCTTGGGAAACCTTTCATTCGATCACAACGTATCACAAACGGTGGCCCAATTTCAAGAGGAAATCTGCTTCGATTCCGAACTCAGCCGCTGAAGCTCCGAGACGGCGCGGTCCAACTCGTCGACCAGCGGCGTGGCGTCGATTTGCTTCAACGTGTCGGCCACGGCTCGGTAGTACCACAACGTGCCGTCGCGGCCGCCGCGGAAGTGTTTCCAGAGCGACTCGCCGTGACGCCGATAATCGCTCAACAGCGACCGGACGTTGTGAAGCTTGTCGGCCGCCGAGACCAGGCGGATCGAGGCCGACGCGCCGCGCAGCCGGGCAACGTAGGCTTCCTTGCGTTGGCGCCATGGCGGCTTGGGGATCACGTCGGCATCGGTGCAACCGTCCACGATTTGAACCACCTCCGGGGCGAACCGGCGGCGGATCTCTTGCCGGGCCGCGTCGCCGCCCTGATCTTCGATCGCATCGTGCAGCAGCGCGGCAATCGCCTCGTTCTCGTCGGCGCCATGCTCCAGCGCGATCGAAGCCACCCCCAACAGATGTGCCAGATAAGGCTCGCCGCGGACCTTTCGGCGTTGATCGGCGTGTAGTGCCGCAGCGAAGCTCAGCGCCTGGGAGAAACGGGACGAGAGTTTCATGCCGTCACGATACGTTCCAACTACCGTGGCCGGGAAAAGAAAGAATCCGGCCGTCCGGCGGCGCTTTCCTCGCGCCCCAAGGCGGCCTCCAGCGTGCGGATCCGCTCCAGCAGAAACTCCCGTTGCTCCTTCCACTGCTGACGATCGCGGAGCAAACGCAACAACAGGTGGCGGGCTTTACAGATGAGTTCGGCGTTAGCGCGGCCGACGCTTTCCTCCTCGGTCTGTTCGACCGGCGCCGTGAGGCTGACGATCAAGCGGCCGTCGGGCAAACTGGCGACCACCGCGCCCTCGCCCTCGACCTCGTCGTCGACGACCAACGGTCCCGGCGTCGTCGCCTGACACAAGGTCTCGATCAAGGCCGCCTCTTCGTCGTCCATCGGGGCGCTCCGCTGAACGCAAAGCGGATCGAACACGCCGCTATGGTTCAGTTCGTCCGGATCTTCGTGCCAACGATTCATAGCGAACCTCCTCGAGAACTCGAGTTTTCGGAACGTGACTGGGTCTTATTCTACCAGAAAACCGAGGTGGATTTCCAGCTTTCCCCCCGAAGAAATGCGGGGTTTTTTTGCTCCGAAGAGGGGGTTCGGTGGGGCTTGTGTTGGTCGCCGGGGAACTTCCTGGGGGGACGGCGTTCATCCAGAAGGGTGGCGTGGACGGAGCTCGCCCTTCGCACCCCGCCGACCGCAGTCGGCGGGCGTTTCTGTGCCCTGTTTTGGCTTGGACGTTTCGCTGCCCTTTCGCCCGCTCTTCACCGTGGTTCGCCGGGCGACGCCAGCATGTGATCCAGCACGCCACCCTCACGGGAACTGAACTCGGCCCAGACCGGCAGATGGTCCGAGACTTGTCGGGCTGCCGACGCCGGCACCTCGAACTGGCGGGCCAGATCCAACACGCCGGCACGGCCGGTGAATTCGGCGGTTGCCCGGCAGTCGAAGAAGATATTGTCGACCGGGCGGATGCCGCCGAGCGTGGTGGGCGTGCCGGCGATCGCCGAGATGACGTCCAGGATCTCGTCGAACTGCCGCATCTGCTCGGTGTCGGTGGCGAAATTCCCCAGCAAGATGACGTCGTCTTCGTTGGCCCCGTCGTCGCGCACGCTGCGGTAGACGTCGTCCAACAGGTCCAGTTCGGCGGCCGGGTGGTCCGGATCAATATAGATGTTGACCAGCTTGAACGTGAACGCCTCGTGGGGATCGAGCCCGCGTACCCGGAACAGGGCTACCAGCGGCCGGTGACGAAATCGCCCTCGATGATCCTCTACCGATTCGACGGCCGAACGATCGATCTCGATGCTCTGCGGATCGAACAGGAACGCACAGGATGGGGCCAGCGCGTGGCGTTCGGTCGCCAGCCGGTACGGTCGTCCGGCGGCGTTGATCAGCTCGACCAGACGCAGCAAGGCCCCCCGATTTCTCGTGCGAACGTCTTGGACGGCCACCACGTCGAACATCGACAGCGCGCGAACCAGCAGGTCGCCCACTTCGCGGTTGGCCAGTTTCTTTTCGTCCAGACCGCCCAGGTCAAAGGTCGCGATCCGGATCGCCGGGCGAGACGGCCCGCCGGCAGGCCGTCCGGAGAGATCGGTCTCGGTCTGATCGTTTCGCGGTGTGACCGTGATCCCTTGGAACTGTCCGTCTTCACTGCGGTGGATCTTGGTCTCGAATTGCGTGAAGCAATACGCCCCGCCGGCCACCGCGGCGATGATCAATCCTATTAAAAGCAGCCTCGGCGGAGCTGCTCTGGTCGGTTCTTGCTGGTCCATGGTCGATGCCGTCCGCTGACAGAATTGTCCGCTAGTGAGTACATCGGCCGCACCAACTCGCGGACGCCACTTCAAATCTTTCCTCCGCACCTTGCGCGTCGTTGTGGCAGACTTGCAAGGGTGATGCTCGACCCCGGCGGCCCAAAATGCCAAGCGGTTCTTGGATCAGTCCTCAGTATCGGCCGAACGTTCGATAGGCTTCGAACAGGGCGACTACGTTTTCGGTGGGCGTATCTGCCTGGATGTTGTGCGCGGTGCAGAAAACGAAGCCGCCGCCCGGCCCGAGGGTCTCGCGGCGCTCGCGGACTTCGTTGCGGACGTCGTCGGGTGTGCCGAAGGGCAGGGTCCGCTGAATCGAGATCGAGCCGTGGAAACTAAGGCGATCGCCGAAGGACCGCTTCAACTCCCGGCGGTCCATATCGTGTACGTCGGGCTGGATCGGGTTGAGCACGTCCAATCCGCAATCAATCATGTCCGCAATAATCGGCTTGATCGAGCCGCACGAATGGTGGGCGATTTTGCACCCGTAGCCCCGCGCCAGGTCGATAAACGCCTTGAACCCGGGCCGCAGGAACTGCCGCCACATCCCGGGCGACATGAAGAGGCCCTTTTGCGTGCCGAAGTCGTCGCCCATCATCAAGATGTCGATGCCGCCGCCGGCCGCCTCGAACGTCCGCCGCGCATATTCCAGGTAGAAGGCCGTGATTTTCTGAAAGATCGTCTCGGCGATCTCGGGGGCCAGGGCGACGTCCAGGAGAATCTGGTCGATGCCGCGGACGTACATCGCCGGCTTCAACTGCGCGCAGCGGTTCATCCGATCGCCCATGAAAACCGCCACCTTGCCGTTGCGGCGGACCTCGGCCACCTGGTCGCGCACGCAATCGTAATCGAACCAGTCGGGGCTGGGCCATTTTGGATAGTCGCGGATCTGGTCGACCGACGTGGCGTGGCGCAGCGGAAAGTCGATCACCTCCTGATAAACGCTGGTATGCTCGCCCGAGCCGACCTCGACGCGAACCCTCGGCACACCCCAATGGTCGTCCACGCTGCCGTCTTCGTGGACCTCCGGCTGGGGCCCGATGTATTTCGGCCCTTCGATGTAGCGGAAGTCGACGTCGAGGTGTTTCAGCAATTCCTCCCGGGCACAGAGGCCGAAATGGTCCAGCAGCCTGCTGGTGACCGCGGTAGTGGCCCAATAGTCGATGGGTACCCGGTCGGGCTGTTTGTGGTCCAGAGCCAGGGCGACTCGTTGGCGTGCGTCCATCGGTTGTTGTCCCTTGTTTACGCCACTGAGCCTTGGGAGTTCTGGTCCCGACCGTCGAGCCATCGCTTGAATAGCTCTGCCTCATTCTCCTCGAGCGTCATACTGCAATAAGCCGATCCCCCACCGCCTCCAACCATGAAACTAACGACCAATCCCCCCTGGCGCCCTGGCTCGACGTACGTCATGCGATCGACATTGATGTACTTGCCATCGCCTACTTTGATGATGGTCATGGCAGATCCTCCGTTTACGATGTCTGTGTGATGCCAAACTTGTGTTACGTTGTGGTATCGACTTCGTCTGTGTTTGGGCCCACTTTCCAAATCAAGCAAGTCAACACCGCGCCGAGGATGGCGGCGAAGCCGAAGACGATGAACGTCAGCTCGTAACCGCGCTGTTTACTTACGGCGTCGTCACCGTAGCATCCGATCAGGGCGCCTGCTCCCACGCCGGCCACCGCGACACCGACGTAGCCCCAGGCGTCGATGAACCCGGCCGCGCCGCCGGCCCCCGACTTCTTGCCGAAATCCTGCGCCGCGTGGCCGACCATCAGGATGTGAGGGCCGTAAGTGCAGAAGCCTACCAGGGCAATAACGGCAACCAGAAGCCAAAAATTGTCGGCGGGAATGAACGGGAAAACGATGGACAGAATTCCCAAGGCGAGCAGCATGACCACGATCACCGGCGCCCTCCGCCCGCCGAAAAACCTGTCGGTGACCCAGCCCGCCAGCAGCACCCCCGGCACCCCTCCCAGCGGAAGCACGCACACCTTCACGATCATCTTTAGCTTATCGAGCCATTCTGCGTCGTGCCCTGCACTTGCCGATTCGGTCAAGTAGCCCGGCAGCCAATTGACAAATCCGTAGCGGGTCAGGTCGAGTAGGAAAAACGTCCCGGCGATGATCCACAGATGCGGATTGCTCACGGTCAGGATGAAGTTGTCGAGGATACTTGGCGCCGCCGCGCCGGCCGCTTCGCCGCGGGGTTCCCGTTGGACGTCGACCGGCGGCAGCCCCACGTCCTCGGGACGGTTGCGGATGCTGAAGAAGAAAAACACTCCGACCACGGCAAACATCGCCGCCGGCACGAGGAACACACTCCGCCAGTCGAAGTGGCCGATGAGGACCAGGCACACCAGCCACGCAAAGGCGTTTCCGAACAGGTAACAGGTCCCCATCGCCCCCATCACTTTACCCCGCACGCGCGTCGGGAACCAATGGGCCATCACGCGGACCATCGACGACCACCCCATGGCTTGAAAGAACCCGTTGACGCCCCAGAAAAAGATAAACAGCCAAAACACGAGCTTGGGATTGTCGAAGCCCGGTGGGGCCGCGATCACCAGAACGAAGACCGCCAGGTTCATCACCACCGAGCCCAGCACTCCCAGGCTGGCAATCCGCCGACTGCCGAAACGGTCGGCAAGCTGGCCGTTGACCAACTGACCGAACGCATAGGGCAAGGCCAGCGAGGTGAAGACCCAGCCGACGTCGAGCTCGCTCCACCCATAGCCCTCCTGCTCGCCAGCCATGCTCCCCTTGACGATGGCCAGGTTGAAGCGACAGAGGTAGTACGCGAAGTACGTAATCCAGACCGTCCCAAAGATCCTGTATTGCCACCGCCTAAAATCGTTTGCCGAACCGCTGGTCAGATCGCTCATCGGGTGTGCTCTCATGGGAAGGGTAGTTTCGGATCGCCCGCTTCGGGTGGTGTTTCATCAAGTCCTGGTGAAGCTATCTGTGCCTGGGCTCTGGCTGCCGCCCGCAGGCAGCCGCTGCCTGGCGGACCACCTCATCGAGCATCGCCTCGACGTTCTGAAGCGGCACCTCACCGCTGACTTTGCCATGGGCAATCAGTCCACCGGCGGAACTGGCGAAGGTCTCGACGTCGGCCCGCACCGCGGCGCGGACTTCCTCGGGCGTGCCATGGGGCAGTATTCGCTGACGGTCGACGTCGCCCAACACGCAGATCCGCCCGCCGATCAGCCGACGCAACTGCGGGCGGTCCATGCAGCTCGGCTGCAGGTTGAGCACATCGACGCCCAGCTCGATCCAATCCGGGATGAGTTCTTCGATTCTGCCATAACAGTGCAGCCAGACGTGTTTGCCCGACTGGTGGACCACGTCGAACATCTTCGCGTACGCGGGCTTGAAGAACTCGCGCCACAGCCGAAGACCGATCAACAGCCCGCTTTGGGTCCCCCAACCCTCACAGAAACGGACTCCATCCAGTTCCGGCAGTTCGGCGAGTCGTTTGAGGCGTTCGAGGAGGACCTCAACGACCATGTCGCGGAGTTGGGCCGAACGTTCCGGTTCGAGCAAGAGATCCTTGATAGTAGCCGTGAAACCGTGCAGATACCACATCCGTTGGCAGAAGGTGTAGGTTTCCGCGACCGTGTACTTCGCACCCGCATTCGCCTCGAGCCGCCGGGCGACCGCCTCGATGATTTCGTCGGTGGCCAGGTTCGGCGGTTGGTAGTGGTCCAGGGCGGCCCAGTCGGCCAGCGGATGGTGCGTTACCTGGCCCTTGTGCTCGTCGCTGTGACGCACCCAGAAACACCCCCAAGGATCGCGACTTGCCGTGCCGATCTGGGGACCAAACTCGCCGAAGGTGGCTTGGCCCACGTTGAGCAAGTCCTGGGGATACCGCCGGTACAGGTCCTCCAGCTTCCGGCCATGCCGGGCGATGGCCCCCGGCAGTGTGCCGTGCATCAGGGGGAGGCGATCCGGCCCGGTCATCTCGATCGCTCGATGGACGCGCCGGCGGCTGTTCATAGGCAAATCAGAGTTGGGGAGAACGCTGCACGATACGCCTGCTTTATAATCCCACCTGACAACGTACTCAAGCCGTGGAGGGAAAATCACGTTGGTAGCTGAAGTCGCAAGACTTCAGAGACTCGGCTGCAAACGTCCGAATTCTTGTGAATCCGGCTACCAAAATCGTTCACGGCGTTGCCCTCCCGAGCATCGATTTCCAAGGAAATGACCGGATTCTGGGCAAGAAAACAGCTCCAACCGTCGAATAGAGAGTTGACACGCAAACAAGTTTGTGATACAAACAGATATGCAGCGCAACCCTAGTCGGCTGCGTGTCGCCAACTCAACCCGGTTTCAAGGAGTATCGCCATGGGCCAATTGCCAACGAATTCTGAACTGCCGCCACCCCAGGACCCACAAGGTATCGCCAAATGGGCCCGGGCGTATGCCCAGAATCGCAGCCTGGGCGTGGTCGTGTTCATGATCATTTTTCTGGTGCTCTGTGCGGCGATCAGCGGGCCGTCCTTCCTGGCCGGCGTGGCCTACCGCAACGGCAACATGCTGCTTTTCTGGGTGTCTATTGCCGCGCTCATTCCGGCCAGTGGGGCACTGATTTACCTCTCCGTTCCCCGATGGGGTGGTAAGCTCCAGCAGCGCGTCTTCCAGCGCCTGTACGCCAAGGAAGGCAATGTCGCTTTCGCGTCTGCGAGCGCGCGCGGGAAGATTTGGGGACCGGTGCTGGGGGCCTGTCTCGGGACCTGCATCATCGCGTCGGTGATGCTCGACTTTGCCTTGGACATTCCTTCCAAGTACATGCAGCCCATTTCGGCCCTCTACGTCGTGCCGTTTCTCATCGGGCTGTGGATCTTGATGCGACCCATGGCGGGATACGCGGCCCTGTTGTGGCCGGTCCTGTATGCAACCCACGCGATTCTGATCCTTGCCGGGGCGCCGATCCTTTTCACTGGCCCATGGGACGGGCTGAACATGCTGATTCCGATCGCGGGCTACGGCATGCTGTCCGGACTCGTGGGCCACCTCTACAGTCGAGTTGCTCTGCGGCAGTTGAAAAGGCTGACCCGGCTCGATCCGAACGGCGCCGATCAACCAGCGGAGGTGGGCGGATAATGACAGGCATCGATCGCGTCATTCACGAACCGGTGCGTCTGCGGATTCTGTCGATCCTGACCGGCGTCGACCTTGCCGACTTCAAGTTCTTCTTGTCGACGTTGGGGCTGAGTCGGGGAAACCTGTCGTCGCACATGGACAAGCTCGACCAGGCCGGCTACGTCGAGGTGCAGAAGGGTTTCAACGGAAAGATTCCCCATACCGACTACCGAATAACCGACGGTGGTCGCCAGGCCTTGTCAGACTATTGGGCCGCTTTAGACCGGATTCGCACTTCATCACGCGAAGGTAGCGCATCATAGCGGGCCTTCGCACTACATTCACAAGCCCCAGAGGTGCCGACGTGGGTGGAGTTCAAGAACCTCCGTGTCAAACACGTGCCTGACGACGTTGGCCCTACCGACCATGAGTCGGTATGCCATGATTTGGGGCCGGATGGTGTTTGATGTATTGAGCAATGTTGCGGGCTTCCTGCTTCTCCCACTGAGTTCGCTTCTGAAGTCGCTGCTTGTATTTGTGCTCGTCTTGCTTGCTCATTCCATCCGGATAATCACCGTAGTGGGGCAGCAGCAGATCAATCCAACAGGAGATCTTGTCCATCTCCTCCCTGGTCATGGCCACACGCTGATGGCCCTTTTCCAGCATGGCAATCAGCGGGCTTCTGATCGAGCCCGCTATCTTCGGCGGAATCAGCGACGGGACGGATTGCGGACTGAGCCAACTGAGATACTTTGAGGTCACTTCGTTGGGATTCGAGGTATCGCGGTAACCATTGGGCCACACCAGGGACCTGTACGATTTGCTCCACAGTTTGCGTGTATAGCGATCTTCATACTCCACAAGTGTTCCCCGCAGGTCGATTCCGTTTTCATCGGCATGGCAACGCACACACTTATTGTCCCAAATCGGTTGGATGATATCTCGGTAACTGAAGCCGACTCCGGAGACGTCATAGAACGGCATCAGCGGCTTGGGGCCCGCCCTGGCGGCAATCGAAGGCCGCAGCGACGGAGGGGCCTTGCGCTTGTCCTCATGGCAACCCACGCAACTGAAGGTTTCACCCGGTTGCAACGTGGACCAACTGCGCATCGTCTGTACCACGTGACCGTTGGCGTCGACTGCCTGGAAGTACACCGGAGTTCGGGCAGGTACTTCAAAGCAGGCGGAACCATCTGCGTAGACGTCGGCCTCTCCAAGCACGACCTTCGCGTCCCATGCGCACTGAGCGTATGAAATGGGACTCGAACACACACCGAAGCCTCCGGGGCCTCCGTGACCGTTGTTGCCAATGCCCGCGGCGCGGTACTTCAATGCCACAACTCTCAGCTTCTTGATCGACCCCTGCTCAACACCGTCAAGGCTCTGGCTAAGGTGTATGTTTTCCATCGCAAACACACCGGTACTCTTGGAGTAGTCAACTCGTGAGGGCCGCATGACGGGAAGGCGCCTGGCGGCCAGTGGAATTGGCTGGTTGCAGGAAATGCCGGCGTCGGAGGCAAGCAGTTCGTGCCGGCCGTCTTTCGTCATGAAGTAAATGCCGAAATGCTTCTCCCCGGAGGGTCTGAACGTGATCAGGAAATTCTCCTGATCGAGTGGATAGGGATACTGGAACTGGTCTCCATCTTGGCCGTAGAGATCGGTTTCTCGGCTGGGCTTGTTGTCATAGGAGATACTGTGCTGGCGAACGGGCGCAATTAGCTGGACCCCGCTTTCTTCCTGTCTGCCACGCGTGGGATCGATAACCGCCAGCTTGCCCTGCTGAAAAGTGTGGTGACCGGAGAGAATTGCCATCACCACGGCGGTTCCCGGAATACCGCGGGCATGCAATATGGAGGTGGGGAACCAGGAGTTGTTGCCGTAGTACTCTCGCTGCGCCGTACCGTCGGGATTCATTTGAAACAGGCCTTGCGTATACATTTGGCCTCGATCATTGTAGTCCCACCTTGTGTATACTACTGAACCGTCTGGAGTCACCGTGGGGAAATTCGTGGTGACCTGATCGAAGCCAATGCGTCGCAGATACTTGCCGTTGCGGTCACACATGTAGAGATTGCTCACATCCTCAAAGGCACAGTCAATCACCTGCACACACCGAGTGGAACTGAAGACAATGTTGCCGCGGGGCAGATAGGCCCCTTCGTAATCCGCGTGCCCCAAGCCGAAAGTCAACTGCCTCACGGATCGATCCGCCAGCGTCATTTCATAGAGGTGATAGTCATCGTGGCGAGCCGATTTCTTCCAGGCGAAGAGGATGGTTTTGCCGTCGTAGGAAACGTCCGGGTCGCGGATTACTCCCTTGGGGGCATGGATCAAGGTCGTGACACTGGCAGCCAAGGTGTTTTCGTCAATCTCCAACAGGCACAGGCTGGAGCCCTCTTCAAAACGCCACTCTCCCCTGGCGTCTGAGAGGCCTTCCGTGTAGGCGTAATGCGCTCCGGGCACCCCACCCATATCAAAATGTTTAGTGAACACGATACGTTTGATTCGGTCTAGGTGCGGAATCAGGAGTTCGGCCCGAGAAACCTGCTTGCTACCGGCTATTGTTTCAGAGAGAGCAACATTCGCAGCAAGTGCCAAATACCCGGCCGCCAGCAGCGACCGTGCTGTGATGTCGAGATACTTCATGTTTCCGATCCCTACGCTCTATTTCGGGTGGTCAAAAGATGCCTCCAGTCTAGGTCCGATTACAGGATAAAGAAAGGCCTTGGTCCCCCGCCCATGGGAAGGGCCGGTTGCCGCGAGCTATGCAGCCTCTGACGACGCGGGTCTGGCAACGTGTGATTTGTCTCTCGGCGTGCGTCAAAAACTCCTCCGGGCTAGTTCGGAGCGTGCCGGCAGATGGACCGGCTGCCTGGCGGTCACTTCTCGGCGATGGTTTGGGCCACGCGGAAACCACACGTGGGGTGTCCGGATGCCGGGAGCAGCTCGAAGCGGGCGCCCGACCGGATGTCCGAGCCTTCGTCGGCGTAGGAGCCGCCCCGCACGATCCGCGGCGTGGCGTCGTCCGGGAGGGTGACGTCGGGCACGTCTTCCCATACGGCGAAGTCCGTTCGCATCGCGTCGATGGGGTAGTCGCGGCGGCTGTCTTGGCACCATTCGCGGACGTTTCCCAGCATGTCGAACAGCCCAAAATCGTTAGGCATTAGCCTCCCCACGGGCAACGGTAACCTGCTGAATCCGTGCCTTTTTCCCAAAAATAGCGCGTAATGGTATAACAGCGCCCTGGTTCTGCCGTAGTAACGACTGGTTGAGGTACCGGCACGGCACGCGTATTCCCACTCTGCTTCGGTGGGCAAGCGGTAGCCCGTCCTACGAAGAAAATCACCGGCCATTCGCATGCCTGCGGAAAACTCGCCCTTGGCGTTGGGGAGGTAGCACCATTGATCCTCGGGGATTTCCTCCGACTCGCTGAGCCAGTTGCAGTACGCCGCCGCTTGATACCAACTGATCTGGAGAATCGGATGCACTGCTTGGGGAATCAGACGCAGATCGCGATGGCGAAACGCGGGATCGAAGCGGAGGAACTGAGCCCGGGTCACTTCTTTGCTGCTGATGGCGTACGACCGACGGATGCGGACCCGATGCAAGGGCTCATCCTCCTTTCGATTCGCTTCTCCGCGTGGAGTTCCCATCAAAAATCGCACCGTGCCCGGGATAGTCACCATCGTGTGGCCTTGACCGTTGACGTGCCAGCCGTGATCGATTGGCACGTTGGTGAAGTCCTCATCGGCCTTCTCGATTGTCTGCTCACGTTCCCATTTTCGGATCACCCCCTCCGCCGCCGCATGGACGCCCGGATCGGGATCGTCACGGTACAGCGCGACCAACTTGGGCAGCAGGCGGATTCGCTCAGCATCTGGTAGGCGCTCGATGGGAAAGTTTCCCAGGCCTAGAATCAAGAGCCTCTTGATCGAGGGATCTTCTTCATGGTCCAAGCTGGCTAGCAGCAACGAGGAATCACAGTGCATGCTGGCGACGCGACGAATCAAGAAGGCGCGCCTTCTCGGGTCGGGGCTGAACCTGAACAGAGGCCAGACCTTTTCGGCAGACCCCATCCTCAATAGAGCCACCGCACAGTTGGCCTGTTGTCTTGCCAGATCCTCCTTCTCAACCTCAGTTGCGCCGGGCGGGGGCCTACGAGTCAACTCCGATTCGAGTAGCTCGATCGCCCGTGCCCCAGTACGCTCCAGGGCGGGGTAGATCTCGTCGAACTGGATCACCTTCGCCTGCTTGATCAACTCCGCGAGTAGCTCCGGCATATTGCGGGCGTAGTCCGCCAACACTCTGGCCGCGCGGCGCCCGAGTCTTTCTATATGGTATTGTTCAATCAGCGAGTCGACAAGCAATGAGCCGACCGGCCGCAGTGCGTGCGGCCAAGCCGGGAAGGCCAGTGGATTTATCTTTACCAACTCGTAGCCGAGATAGGCCTTGACTTCCTCCCAGCGGGGATCTTCCGGGTCATGGCTGGCCAGCGCCGCGGCCGCGCGAAGCCGTTGGCCGCCTTTTTCTTGCGAACCCAAAAGCACTTTCCACAACTCGCGGATCAAGTTGTCGTCCAGGGGCGACAATGCGTCGCGGACCAGGACAAGCTCTTTCACATCAAGCTGAAGCAGCCGCGAACGAAGGTATTCGGCCTGCGCAGGGTCGTCCGGCAGCAGGGCCAGGCTAACACGCAGCCGTTGGCCCGCGGGCAGATCGGCTTGGGCGAGCAATTCTCGAAGCCGCGACGACACGTCGTCGCGATGGGGGCGCAAGTTCTCGATGATCGCCGTGACCGACTCGGGCGCGGCGTTGATCAGGGCGCCCACCTGCGCCCTTGCCCGGCGTCTCTGCGCATGGAGGGTTCTTTGCCATTGCCACGTCACTCCGGCAAGACTCAGGGTCGCCATTACGGCCAGTGCCGTCACTACCGCCAGCGTGGGACGCCGCCGGCACCAGCGCCAGGCTCGGCTTGCTCTGCTGATCGGACGCGCGTGAATCGGCTCGCCGTCCCGGAAGCGGTCCAACTCCTGGCGGACTTCCAACGCCGAAGCGTAACGTCTCGCCGGATCCTTCTCTAGGCATTTCAGACACACCGTCTCCAGATCCCGCGGCACGCGGTGGTTCAACTTCCGCGGGCTGGGGGCGTCGTCGTAAACCACCTGCTCAAGCAGCGCGCCCACGCTGCCGCGGAAGGGTCGCTTGCCGGTGAGCAATTCGAAGAAAATCACCCCCAGGGAGTAGACGTCGGAGCGACGGTCGGCATGGTGGGCGCCGCCCTGTGCTTGCTCAGGAGACATGTAGGCCGGCGTACCCAGGATCTTGCCTTCGGTGGTCATGCTGATCTCGCCCGTTTCGCGTCGGGCCAGACCGAAATCCATGATGTGCGGCTGACCCGCTGCGTCGAGGATGATGTTCGACGGCTTCAGATCGCGGTGAATCACGCCCGACTGGTGAGCATGCTCCAGCGCGTCGGCCAGCTTGGCAACCAATTCGGCGGCGCGCTGCGGCGTGGGATGCTGCTGCTTTAGCCAGGCGGCCAGGGTGAGTCCTTCCACGTAGTCGCTGACGATGTAGATCGTCTCGTCCTGGTGGCTGACCTCGTGAAGCCGGACAATGTTCGGATGCTTCAACTGGCCCACCGCCCGGGCCTCGCGCAAAAACTGCTCCACCTCCTCCACCGACGGGTGGCCTTTGCGGGGAATCTTCACCGCCACGATCCGGTCCAGCCGCGTGTCGCGGGCCCGCCACACCGTGCCGTAGGCGCCGCTGCCGAGTTTGTCGAGGAGCTCGAAGCGGCCGAAAACCCTCGGCACCGGAAGCGGGTCGCCCAGGCCTTTTCCCGCGACCGTCTCTTGGCCGCCCGGACCAGCGGATTCTTCCAGGGCTTTGCCTACGGCGTCGCTGTCCTGGAAGAACGAGCGCAGCTCGTCGGCCAAGTCGGGAAACTGGGCCATGAACTCCTCGCGATCGATCCGCTCCCCCTCGTCGATGCGGACCAGATATTGGCCGAGGACCTCATCCAAAGGATTCGGTTTCGCCGAAGCATCGGGGGCCGGCATGGTCGGTTCCGCCTCGGAATCTTAGAGCCAGGAATCCGCGTTCATCTTCTCCCGCAAGTTCTTCAGTCCTCGCTTGATCAGGCCGGCCGTGGCCGGTACCGACCGATCTATCGCCTCCGCGATCTGCTTCACCGGGTATTCTTCCATGAATCGCAGACGGATCGCTTCGCACTGCCCCTCCGGCAAGCCCTGAAGGAGTTGAGCAAGCCGCAAGGCCTTCTCGCCCTTGATCAACCGCTTGCTGGGCGTGGAATCGTTGGCCGCCGCCTCCTTCCAGAAAAATGCCACACTTCCGTCGGCGCCGCCGACCGAGTCCTCTTTGTCGACCGTGCGCCGCTCGGCAAGCACGTGCCGGCGAAACAGATCCCTGAGGATGTTTTCATGGATTCGCGTAATCCAGCCGGAAAACTCCGGCTCGCCGCTCCCGTCGAATTGGTGGAAACTCCGATGGGCCTCGACAAAAGTCTGCTGAATCGCGTCGGCCACGTCACACCGTCGGGCGAGCTTCGGATTGATGTACCTCCTGGCCATCAGCAGCAGGAAAGGACGGTAGTACTCCAACAACTCCCCCAAGACGTCGGGGTCGTTTCGCGCGCGCCCAATAATCGCGCTCACCGAAAGGCCGTTCTCGAACATTGGCTCGGCTCTAGTTGCATAGACGCAACGGGGCACCCAAGTAGGGCGCAAAAAACACCTGAAAACTGCCGATCGGCCGGATCGGCGACGTGATGGCCAAAACGATACCCTCGGCCGCGCAAGTCCACCGCCTAGCCCCAAATGTCTATTCTAGCAGGCAATTCTGGTGATTTCAATTCCCCCCATGGCCTCCCCGCCAGGTTTTTCCGAAACCGTGCGGCGCAGCGGCCGGCCCCGCGGCCGGGGGTCTCGTCTTCCAGTTGGCGTAAAAATCTGGCGAAATTGCGAGATTCTGCGCCCGAATCTTCGGGGCAATTGCGTCTGTTTATGTAGGCGCCCCGATCGGCGCATCTTGAACCGCGAATTCTCCAGACCGGGGGATGCCGTTCGACCGACGGCCGCCGCCGGCCGCTTCGCGCAGCCTGCCTCGTCAATTGCTGGATTCCCCCATCCGCTCGAAAACCGACAAACTCGCCCGAACCCATTTGTCCACAAGGATTTATCATGCTGACGCGCAAGAAGGCTCGCCGAGGTTTTCCGTTTTTCCGCAAATCCCCGTTCCAGTCAGGTCGGAAGCGCAAAAGCCGCATGACTACACGCCTGGGGGTGGAGTCGCTGGAAAGTAGGGTTTTGCTGTCGATTTCCGCCAATAGCGGATTTGAATTCGGCAACTTCACACACTGGGGCGCGTCGGCGGGGGTTGACGCAAATATCTATGGCCACGGCTCGCCAAATCAGGGCCTGCACCATGAAGGTGCGGGTCAAATGTTTGAAAAAGAGCCAGGGCAGTTCTTCGGAGCAATTACCGTTCCGCGGAATAACTTGTCATTCGGTTTTGGAGTGCTCGATCTAGCCGTAGGTGCCGGTCAAGGGGACCGAATAACCGGCGATTTCTTTTTGATGGTGGGTGCAAACGCATCGGGCGTTGGTGGAGTTGCGGGCGTGCAGTTGCTCGATCGCGGGAATCCCAGCATTGTCTTTGGCGAGAAGCGCGAGCCAAAGCCCGGTCAAGGGCCAAACACCTTTCGCTCCGGCAACGCCTTTGTGACGAATTGGAATGGCTCCTCAGGGCAATGGGAACCGTTTACGTTCGTTGCGCCGCACACCGGTGTCTTCACGCTACGGGCGTTTGTCCAGAAAACGGAACTAAAGATCTATCGCGCGACGGTCGGGATCGACAACCTCAGTTTGACTCCCAACCGTGCTCCCGTCGTGAGCGTGGGCGGCCATACAGGAACACACCCCGATAATCACAACCACTTTTTGAGTTGGAGTGCTTTCGATCCGGACGTGCTAAGCGGGCAAAGGCTCTCAACGGTCAGCGCCGTCTTGACGCGAAACAATGTGGTAATCGCAAGTTCGGGTAGTTCCAGCGGCTCCTGGACGATCAAGCCTGCTCACGGTCTAGGCACCTATAAACTGTCTGTCACCGCCCGAGACCAGAGTGGTGTGACGACGACGCGTTCGCGGTCCTTTACGCTCGTCGACGACGACACCAGCGGACCGACGATTTCCTTCGGCAACGCAGTCAACCAATTCGACAGCGCAAACAACTTCGTCAGTTGGTCGATTACGGATACCTCAGGCATTTTCTCCAGAACCGTCGACTTGTGGCGAGTCAACAGCGCGGGGACGGCGGTCAGCCGCCTTTTCCGTAATACCACTCACAATGCCAGTTCCTTTTCGTTGAATTCCCTCGCACCGGGCCGTTATCGCATCATCGCCTCGGCGACCGACAACGACAACGACAGGTCGGGCGACCGCAGGGCGACCTCGGGCGTATTTACCGACTTCAGCATCATTGACGACGACACTACCGGGCCGGCGATTTTCTTCGGCAACGCAGTCAACCAACTCGACGGCGCAATCAACTTCGTCAGTTGGTCAATTACGGATGCCTCAGGCATTTCCTCCAGAACCGTCGACTTGTGGCGAGTCAACAGCTCGGGGACGGCGGTCAGCCGCCTTTTCCGTAATACCACTCACAATGCCAGTTCCTTTTCGTTGGAATCCCTCGCACCGGACCGTTATCGCATCATCGCCTCGGCCACCGACAACGACAACGACAGGTCGGGCGACCGCAGAGCGACCTCGGGCGTATTTACCGATTTCAGCATCATTGACGACGACACCACCGGTCCGACAATTACTTTCACCAATGCAGTCGACCAATCAGACAGCGCCATCAATTCCGTCGGTTGGTCGATTACCGATCCGTCAGGCGTTTCCGCCAGAATCGTCAGCTTGTGGCATGTGGACAGCGCGGGGGCGGCCGTCGGACCCATTTTTCAAAATAGCACTGACGATCTCGGCTCCTTTCCGATGGATTCTCTTGCGCCGGGCCCTTATCGCATCATCGCCAGGGCCGACGACGACGACGACGACTGGTCGGGCGACCGCAAGAGGACTGGACCCGTATCTCAAGACTTCAGCATCACCGATGACGACGTGACCGCCCCGTCGATCACGATTACGCCCGGCGCGCTCTCTGATGACGGCGACAACTTCTTGGATTGGTCGATCACGGACTCCTCTGGGCTATCGTCCTTCGGCGTGGTGATCAAGAAGAACGGCGTCACGATTTTTCCCAGCGAGACCGACGGCCCTATCATCCCGGTCGACAGATTCGACTTGAATTCTCATGGGGCGGGCCAGTTCAGTATTACGATCTCCGCGACCGACAACGACACGGATCATGGAGTCGGAGACCGGAAGTCCGGTAGCGCCTCGATGTCAATTACCATCACGGACGACGACACGACCGGCCCGACGATTGCGTTCACCGGCGCCTTCGATCGGACGGACGCCGCCGACAACATCGTCGGTTGGACAATCACCGATGACGACTCGGGAATTGCTTCGCGGAAGGTAGAACTGTTTCGCGTCGGCGAGACCACCCCTCTATTCTCCGACGAGAACAACGATTCCGGTTCCTTCGATCTTAATGCGTTAGCCCACGGCAAGTATCGGATCGAGGCCACGGCCACCGACGCGGACAGCGACTCCGCCGGGGATGGCAAGGCGGCCGATAAGGAAATGACCTTCACGATCTCCGATGACGACATCACCGGGCCCACGATCACGCTGGGCGGATCAGAGGGCATCGAAAGTCATGCCGACGAGCAAGAGTTCACCTGGAGCATCTTCGATCCTTCCGGGCTGGCGTCCATTTCGGTCGTCGTCGACGAAGCGGGTGTCGAAACCACGCTGTTCAGCACGACGAATCTGCTCGATGCCGCGGGCAGCTTCAACTTCGACGATCAGGGTCCCGGGATCTTTAAGATCGTCGCTAATGCCACCGACGCCGACGCCGACGTGCCCGCGGACTCCTCCACGACCAGCAACGTGATCCGCAGCGTGACCGTGGTCAATGCCACGCCCGTAGCCGTCGCTGGACTTAATAGGACATCGGTTGAAGGCCAAGACGTCTTGTTCGACGGGACGGACTCATCAGACGGCGATGGCGACGCGCTCGCTTACTCTTGGGAGTTCGGCGACGGAAGTACCGCGACCGGCGCAATGCCTTCGCACGTGTTCGCAGACAACGGAACGTATACGGTGACCTTGACCGTTAAAGACGTTCTGGACGCCGAGTCGACCGACACACTCGAGGTCGTGGTCAGCAACGCCGATCCGTCGTTGAGTTCATCCATCAGCAGCACCGCCGTCGCCGAGGGCGACACCGTAACGGTCACGGCGAGCTTCAGCGACGCGGGCTTCGACAACGCCGCACTCACGCAGGAGAACTTCACCGCCACAATCGACTGGGGCGACGGAACGACCGACACGGTGGTCGTCGCGGAGGTCCCCGGCAGCGCCGGGACCGACACGACCGGCAGTTTCACGGGCAGTCATGAATACGCCGATAACGGCAGCTACACCGTAATCGTCAAGCTGGCCGACGACGATGCCACGCCGACCACGGGATTCGACACCGATAGCTTTACGGTCATCGTGAGCAACGCCGACCCAGTGCTTACGGCCACGATGAGCACGACTTCGCCGGACGAAACCGAAGAAGTGACCGTTTCAGCGAGCTTTACCGACCCAGGATTCGATAGTCTGAGCGCCGGCACCGTGGAGGACTTCACCGCCACGATCGACTGGGGCGACGGGTCGGCCATCGAGACGGTCACGGTCACAGAGACGCCCGGCGGGCCGGGCACCGACACGAGCGGCACGTTCGGTGGCAGCCACGCCTACGCCGACGACGGCGAATATACGGTGACCGTGACGGTCGCCGATGACGACGCCGACCTGACGACCGGTTTTGACGTCGCGCAGTTCATGGCCACCGTGGCCAACGTCGATCCGACGGCAAACGGCGATTTGGCGGATGTCGTCGAGGACGGGTTCGTTGTCGTTAACGTGCTGTCCAACGATACCGATCCGGCGGGTGCAAACGACCCCTTGACGATCACGTCGGCCGCCGACGGCGCGAGCGGCACCGTCGTTGTGTCCCTCGACGGTTTGTCTCTGACGTACACGCCGAATCCGAATTATTTCGGATCGGATGAGTTTACTTACGAGATTGGCGACGGCGACGGCGGCACGGCCACGGCGACCGTCACGGTTACCGTTAGCGAAGTGAACGACCTGCCGGTCGCCGAAAACGACACGGCAGAGGTCGCCGAAGACGAAAGCGTTACGATCGACGTGCTGGCGAACGACTCAGCCGGGCCAAACGAAGGCGGACAGATATTGACCGTCACGAGCGCATCAGCTTTGTACGGCACGGTAACGATCAACGCAGACAATACGCTGGACTATGCTCCCAACGCCGAATACAACGGACCGGACACGATCAGCTACACGATGAAGGACGACGGTACGACCGACGGCGTGGCTGACCCCTTGACCGCTTCGGCCACGGTCGACGTGACGGTGACGGAAGTGAACGATTTGCCGATTGCGTCGGGCGAAACGGCGGCGCTGATCGAAGACGGCAACATCACAATCGACGTGCTGGCCAACGACGAGGTCGGCCCCGCCAACGAGAGCGGTCAGACGCTTTCCGTGATTAGCGCTTCGGCCCTGTACGGCACGGTAACGATCAACCTCGACAATACACTTACTTACGCCCCCGACGCCGACTACAACGGACCGGACACGATCAGCTACACCATTGAAGACGACGGCACGACCAATCGCCTGGCTGCCCCCATGATCGCTTCGGCCACGGTCGCGGTGACCGTCACGGAAGTGAACGACGTCCCGGACGCCATCAACGACACGGCCAGCGTCGCCGAAGACGGCAGCGTCTTGATCGCCGTCTTGGCCAACGACTCGAAGGGACCGGCCAACGAGAGCGGTCAGACGCTCACGATCACCGCTGCGTCCGCATTGTACGGCACCGTAACGATCAACGCAGGCACGACGCTCACCTATTCCCCCGACGCCAACTACAACGGCCCGGCCACGATCAGCTATACGATCCAAGACGATGGAACGACCGCCGGCGCGAACGACTTCTTGAGTGATTCAGCCATCGTCGACGTCACGGTCACGGAGGTCAACGACAAGCCGATCGCCGCGGATGACGCAGCCGAGGTCATCGAAGACGGCAGCGTCACGATCAACGTGCTGGCCAACGACTCGGTTGGACCGGCCAACGAGAGCGGACAGACGCTCACGGTCATTGCCGCCTCGGCGCTGCACGGAACGGTCACGATTAACGGCGACGACTCGCTGACCTACGTGCCCGACGCCGACTACAATGGACCGGACACGATCAGCTACACGATCGAAGACGACGGAACGACTGCCGGCGTCGCCGATCCCCGGACCGATACGGCCAACGTGTCGATGACCGTCCTCTCGGCGACCGATCAGCTTCAGCGGGTGATTGACAAAACCAACGACTTACTTGGCGCCGGCGTGCTCAACGCCGGCAATGCCAACGCATTGAACGCCAAGATCAGCGGGCCGATCGCCAAGCTGGCCAAGGGTCAGGACACGGCGGCGGTGAACCAACTCAACGCCTTTATCAAACAGGTCGACGCTTTCATCAAGACGAACAAGCTCTCGACGCAGGAGGGTGGCGAGTTGAAAGACCTGGTCAAGAGCGCGATTCGTTCGATTTCCACTCAGAGCGGCTCGGCACTGGTGTCCGAAGGCACTTCCGGCGCCGCGATCACCAGCACCGACCGGCCGCTCGACCATGCGGACGAACTGTTGATCGGCAGCATCGGCGTGTCGCTATCGAGCAGCGTAGGCGAGGTCACGGCAGAGCAGGCGGCCCGGCTGGACGAAGCCCTGGTCGAACTAAACGAGACGTTCGGCCTCTATGGCCTGACGCTTGTGGCGCTGGATGGCCAAACGACCGCCGACGCCGAGATCAACGTCGCCATCGCCAATGACAGCCTTTGCGGCGGTTTGGGTGAGGGAATCCTCGGCTGCACCTCCGGCCCGGGGCAGATCACGGTCATCGACGGTTGGGACTGGTACGTCGGCGAGGACACTTCCACCATCGGCGCCGGCCAGTACGACTTCCAGACCGTTCTCACACACGAGGTCGGCCACGCCGTGGGGCTCACGCACAGCGGAGACAACGTCTCGGTCATGTACAGTTGGCTGCTGCCGGCCGAGACAAAGCACAGTCTCTCAGCACAGGATCTCGAGTTACTTGGTCCGCATGACGATACGCTGCCGGCCCCCTTACGGGCCATGCCGGCAATCGGGATCATTGAAATCGATCGCCCTACGGATCACCAGCCGTCGCTGCCTTTTGTGATGCCGTATCTCGGTGGGCTGAGCAGCATGGAACCGATTGATTTTCCGGGTCTACCGGCGACCTACCGAGGCTCCCTTGCGTCGGCAGCATTAGGTCGCGATCCACTTGCCTGGGTAACTTATGAAAATGGCGGTGGTCTAGCCGCACCGAAGTTCGCGGATGTTGGCGATCGGCCCCGGTCGGCCTATGCTCGAAGCGACCACCCGGCTGATCGTGCCTCGTGGGCCGCTGTTGTTGACAGCGTGTTTGCGACAGAGGAAGAAGAGGCCGATTTCGAGAGTCCGCTAGACCTGGAAGACCTGGCGAACGTGCATCTCGACGCACTGCCTCAAAGACTTATCGAATCAATCAGGTGAGCAGATTCTTCTGCGGCAAGCCATTCTGACCAGCGAGTTCTGCCACATGTCCCAAATTCGGCTCCCTAGGTGACGCCTACATTCTCACCCAATCAGGGGTAGGTTGGCAACGTGGGAGGCCGGTCAAGGGCAGGGCAATCCACCTTGCGTGACAAACCGCCCCGGGTATTCATCGGCCGCCTTGCTGCGGTAGAATGGGTTCATCAGATCTGTATCCCGAAGGTGAAGAAGGTCTCGTCTGCTGCCTCTTGGGCGGCCGAAGGTGCCATGATGCGTTTCCAGGTTGGAGTGATCGGAGCCACGGGCTACATTGCCCGCGATTATCGGCAAGAGGTCCGTAGCACCCCAGACGAAGCGCGAATCGTGGCGCTGTGCGCACGTCGACCCCAGCGGCTTCGGGCGGCGGCCCAGCAGGATGGTGCCCAACTGGCCACCAGTGACTGGCGTGAAGTGGTCGAACACCCGGAAGTCAACCTGGTCGTCGTGGCCACTCCCGACGCGCTACACTACGATGCAGTGATGGCCTGCGCGGGGCGAAGGAAACACGTGCTGTGCGAGAAGCCGGTGGGTCGGGATGCTGGGGAAGCTTACCGGATGTGGACCGCCTGCCGAGACGCGGGAGTTGGTCATTACGTGCCGTTTTGGACGCGTTACGTCCCCGCCTTCGCCCGGGTCCGACAACTGGTCGCCGAAGGGGCCATCGGCCAGGTCAAAGTGGTGATCTACCGATGGCACAATCCGCGGCCGACCGCCATGCCGTTTACCTGGCGGGACGACGCCCAACTCTCCTCGGCCGGCAGTATCGCCGACGTGGGCTCCCATGCTTACGACGTGGTCCGCTGGATTCTGGGAACCGGGGCGAAGCGGGTGCTGGCGCACGCCGGGGTGATTACGCCCCAGAGACCCGACTTCGGCGAGATCGATCTGGCCGAGGCATTGGATTGGGGCCATGCCCATGGGGCGGACGCCGGCGGCCCGACGCGCAAGAGTGCCACCTTCGATTTCGCCGACGTGGCCGTCGAGTTCGACAATTCGGCGGTGGGAACGTTCATCTTGTCGCACGCCACCTATCTGCGCAAGGGTCTGGCCCCCGAGCTGGAACTGCACGGCACGGAGGCTTCGCTGAGCATCGATCGCCCAAGCGGCCGCATTCGATTGGCACGGCCGGATCAAGATGCTCAAACGCTCGAGACCGTACCCGACCCGGGCTTCGGCAACCGGTTCGCCAAGCACGTCTTTCCGGCGATCAGACGGCAGCTTGCAGGCACCCCGTGCGACCATCCCGACCTGGAGGACGGATGGCGCGTGCAGTTGTTCACCGACGCCGCGGCGCTGTCGTCGCGAAGGGGTGCCTGGGTCGAGTTGGCGGAACTGGAAATTCAGAGCAAGGACGCTTAGCATGTTCACCCTACGGAGGCACGTCTGATGGACTCTGAAGCGATAGAACCTTTCGGGCTGGCGCTGTTGGGTTACTTTCGAGGGAACCGTTCCGCCACACTGACGATCCGAAGAAACGATGGCGTCGAGACCATTCTCCCCGCCGGACGCTTCTTTCGAGCACCGGACGAATTCTCGGCAATTGAGAACACGGCGCTGGACTTGTGCAGAGGTCGTGTGCTCGACGTCGGCGCAGGTTCCGGGCTGCACAGCCTGGCTCTTCAAGCCGCGGGGCACTCCGTCACGGCTATGGATATCAGACGTCACGCCGCAAGCCAATCGACAAGCCGGCCGATACCTCGGGGAGATTCGCGTTCAAATCGAGTGGGAGCCATCTTCGTGACAAGCATCAAGACGGCCCAGAAGAACGAATGAACTCCCGGTCTTCAACACGCCGCAACCCGGGCATACTTCACACTTCAACATTCCTTGTTCGTCACTCGATATTCCGTTTCTTGGGGCTTCGGCGTCACCCGACCTCAACCGGCATCCCGGTCCTCCCCGACTCCAGCGCCGCCTCCACCACGGCGCAGATGGTGCGTCCCGCCGCCGCGTCGAGGATCGTCTCGCCGTCGGTATCGATGGCGTGCAGGAAGTTCTCGACCAATAGATAATCGAGGTCCTCGGCGACCCGGCGATTTCGGAACTCCTTGGCCGGCTGACCCCGGTAATAGATGCCCACCTCCGGCCGCGCTTCGCTGATCACCAGCGCACCTTCGCTGCCCAGGACGTGGATCTTGATTTCGCCGATCTCGGGATGACTGGCGGCGCCGATGCGTCCGATGGAGAGCGTGGCCAGCAGGCCGCGGTCCATCTGAAGGCTGACGGTGGCCAGGTCCTCCACGTCGTTGTCGGCGTGGAGCTGGTGGAAATGCGACGCGGTTCGGGCAAACACGCGGCGGACCTCCGCCCCGGCGAGCATCCGCAGATACGCCAGCGGGTAAATGCCCTCGACCTTCAGCTCGCCCATCGGCTCCCGGCCAACGCCCCCGTCGGAACCGTCCACATGGGCGGCGATCAGGACATCGAGCCAATTCAGCGGCGGATCGCCGGCGGTGCGCGAGCCTTTCGGCGGCCCGGCGTCTTTGGCGAAATGGAAGTCGATGTGAAACGCGTACGGCTTGCCGACGGCCCCCTGTTCGATCGCCTCTCGGGCTTCTATCAGCGACGGCAGGAGATTTCGATTCCACATCATGAACTTCACCTTGCTTCGCTCGATCGCTTCGACCAGACGATCGCACTCACCGAGTGTTGTCGACATCGGTTTGTCCTGCACGACGTGCAGCCCGGCGCGCGCCGCCCGGACGCTCAGATCACAATGGCGCTCGGCCTGGGAGCTTACCGCCGCGATTTGGCACGGATAGTCCGCCAGGGCCTGCTCGACGCCGCGGACGTACGGTATGCTGAACTCTTCGGCAAACTGCGCGTTGCGCTGGTGTACCCAGTGCGGCTGGTCCGGGTCGTCGGCCACCACGGCTGGGCGGCAACGCGGATGCGCCACCACCGCGCGGGCCAAGTAATCGTGCTTGACCACACTCAAGACGGCAACTCGGAAGGTTTCAGCCGAATCAGACGAATTCATAGCAACTCCCAACCAACTGCATGGCGCGACCCGATTTCAGCGACCGGCACGCTGCCCGGACAACCTCTGCCGCCCGGTGACCGTCATCGGCGGTGATCGCCGGCGGGCGGCCGGTTTCGATTGCGTCGACAAACTCTTGGAGCTCGGCAAGGTAATGCAGCCTTCCCTGGCTCGCGGGCAGAGCCGTCGGGCGGCCACCGCGGTATTGCAAGTGCATGTTATGGTGATCGTCGGCGTAGGCTGCGCCGGCGGAACCGAAGACCGACAGGGAGAAATAGTCCGATCCCGGCGGGAGCATCATGGAGTAATCGAGCAGTGCCATGCCGCCGTCCGTATACCCGAGATGCACCTGGAGGTAACCGTACGAGCCCGGCGTATCCTCCGCCGCGGCGTGTCCGGCGGCATAGACTTCGGTGGGCAGGGCGTCGAAGATCCAGTTGGCCAGGTCGAGGTCGGGCAATACGGCCTGAAGGATGGCGGCCGTGGCGTCGGTTCCCTTCTGGTTCCCAAGCTCCCGCTCCTTCTGGTTCCCAAGCTCCGGCTTGGGAACCGGGGTTGGCCCGCTGCGCACCTCCGAGTCGGTTGGTTCCCAAGCCGGAGCTTGGGAACCAGGGATGTATGAGGGTTCGTCGGCATCCGGCGGTCTGAAGTCATGAATGCGCAGCAAACCGGGCGTTCCCAGAACCCCCGACCCCAGGCAGCTCTTCACCTCGGCGACCGAAGGCAAGAATCGCGTCGCCTGTGAGAGCATGAACGTCACGCCCGCCGATCGACAGGCCACAATTGACACATCGTCTGGAGGCATCCCAAGCAGCAACGACATATCCAACATTACGTGCTTGCCCGTGGCTGCCGCCTGTGCCACGACGGCCTGCGGCGAGCTGCATGGACGGCGAATGACGACGGCATCGAAGGCGTCGGCGTTGTCGCGGAGCAAATTCTCGAAGCTCGTGGCCCAGAGCGGCACGTTTTGCCCGACCTTGACGAGCGCCTCTGCCGTGCGGCGGGCCACGTTGTCGCGGGGATCGACGACCGCTGCAAGCCTCGCCCCTTGCAGACGCCGCGCGAGTTGGCCGTAGTCGGCCGTCGCATTCTCGCAGCCAATCAGTGCGATGCGGATCATGGTATCCTTATCAGTCCTCCATTTGCTTGCTCGCCGTGTCCGGGGCCAGCAGGATTACCACCATGCCGACGGCGAAGATGAAACTGGTAATGGTCCCGATTCGTGCGTAGTCGGATTTGAAATGAAGCGTCAGCGCGCCGGTGGCAAACACGGTGACCGTGGTAAGAATGCGACCGAAGTTGTAGGTTACCCCGGCACCGGTCGAACGGACGTGCGTGGGAAACAGTTCAGGCAGAAACAGCGGCAGCCAACCGAAATACATCCCGTTGAAAAGCCCCAGAGCGGCAACCAGCAGCATAAACCGCCCGTCGCCCGGCGTCGCCGAGCGAAACAGGTACTGGGCCGTTACCAGCGCTCCGAGGCTGACCAGGAAATAAAGGCGGCGGCGGCCCACTCGGCTGGCGAGCCAGCCGCCCAGAAGGCTGCCGATGATGCTGGTAACCGAGCGCCAATACTGGGTAACCGCTTTGAGCTTATAATCGGGCGGATCCGCCGCGGCGCCGACCTGATCGGCCCAGGGAATCAGCCAGTTGGCACTGCCCCAGCCGCCGATCAACGGCACCGTTCCCAGCACGATGCCGATCAAGGTGAGCCAAACCAGCGGCGGCCGGAATACCTCCAAAACCGGCGAGCGGTGCACGCTGCTTAAACCCGCCCGAAGACGCGCGGCGCGATCCGCCAGCCAACGCGGCGACTCGGGAACCAGCAGAAACACCAGCGCCGCCAGCACCACCGGCGCCGCGCCGAGCAGCATCGCCCACCGCCAGTCGGCCGGCTGAATGTCGATCCACATTCCTACGGCCGACATCCCACCCAGCCCGACGTTGGCCGCGGCGCCCATCACCCCGGCCAGCACCGGGCGCGAGGCGTTTGGCCAGGCCTCCGACACCAGCGCCACGCCGTTGGGCCACGTGCCGCCGACCCCCAGACCCACAAGCAGCCGGAGAACGAACAACTGGGCCGGACTCTCGGCAAGATAGGTCGCGCCCGAGAAAATCGAGTAGCACAGGATGCTCAGCCCCATCGCCCGGGAGCGGCCCAGCCGGTCGCCGATCCAGCCGAACATCAGCCCGCCGGCCGCCGCGCCGAGCAGGAACCCGCCGCCAAGCCAGGCAAACCACAGCCGCACCAGCTTCTCGTCTTCCGCGCCGATCTGCAGCATGTCGATCACGGCCGGCCGCACCGCCAAAGTCGTCAACGCCATCTGCACGCCGGCGAACGTCCAGCCCAAAAACGCGCCGACCAGCACCAGGCACCGCCCCGCGGCTGAAAGCACAGCCACCGAGCCGATCAACGCGGGTTCCGGTCGTTCGTCGTTCATCACTGCTTGTTCGATCTTCTGTAATTGAAGCGGACCAGAAGCGAATCGTATCCCCTAAAGGCGCCTAAATCTCCGGAAGCTCGAAGCCCCGGCGATACTCGCGACGGAGATACCGGTCCGCCTCCGCGTCGTTAACAAAGGTCTCGCTCGCCGGGTCGAACTGCAGCCGTCGGCCGGTGCGGTACGAGATGTTGCCCAAGTGACACAACATCGCCGAGTAGTGCCCCTCTTCGATATCGGCGATCAGGTCCTGCTGTTTCCGGCTCTTCACGCAATCGATGAAGTTCTGATAGTGTCCCGGGCCGTCGGACCATTTTTCTTGGTGAGAGGGCCCCTGCTCGTTCTTGTAGAAAACCCGATAGCCGTCACGGTCGATCATCATGTAGCCCCGCTCGCCGAAGAAGATGTTGTCGTTGTCCAGCCGGTGGCCCTGCATCCGATACGGCGTGAAGTCGCGCTGCTCGTAGACGAACAGCAGATCGTCGTACTCCCAGGTCACCACCATCGTATCGGGGGTCTCCTGGGCGTCTCCCTTGGAACCCAGCTTGGCCCCGCTGCAGGAGACGGCCTTGGGGGCCTTAAGTCCCAAGGCCCAACGTCCCAGGTCGATCTGGTGCACGCCGTCGTTGCCAATGTCGCCGGTCCCATAGTCCCAGTGCCAATGCCAGCCCCCGTGAAACCGGTTGCGATTAAACGGTCGTTTCGGCGCCGGTCCCAGCCACATGTCGTAGTCCACCCCCGCCGGCACCGGCTCGTCCGGGCGAACAGCCAGTCGCCCTCGCTTCTGATTGTTGATCGCCTTGACCATCAACACCTTGCCGATCACGCCCTCCTCCAACAGCTTCCATGCCCGCCGGTAATGCGGGCTCGCCCGAAGGTTGGTGCCGTGCTGCACGATCCGCTGGTACTTCCTGGCCGCCTTGACCGCCAACCGCCCCTCCACGACGTTGTGCGAGGCGGGCTTCTCCACGTACACGTCCTTGCCGGCCACACACGCCAGGATGGTCGCCGGCGCATGCCAATGATCGGGCGTGGCCACGGCCAGCGCGTCGACGTCCTTGCGGTCCAACAACGTGCGAAAATCGGCCACCAACAGCGGCCGCTTGCCGGAAATCTCCTCAATCTGCTTACAAAGCCCCTCACCCCCCCCCCGATCCGCCTCCCCGCCGCCCACCCCCCGCCTCCCCCGCAACC
>SDBV01001130.1_pt1 | contig 39707 bp, 58 predicted proteins | sample 2277081 | NCBI WGS metagenome assembly SDBV01 (sample SAMN10402039, study PRJNA504765) | marine sediment metagenome | isolation source: marine sediment core GS10_PC15, 223 cmbsf | place: Arctic Ocean: Southern Knipovich Ridge | collected 2010
TTGAATAATGACTTTAAAAGAGTAGAAAACCGTGGTAAGGAATTTCGCAAAAAAACTGCAGAATCGTCTGTATTACAAGGCCTCTTGAAATCAGGCCTTTGTTACGCTCAAACCCATAAAAACGCATCAGAAGCTAATCTGAGAGGCAGAAAAGCTTTGTCTGAGGGCGATATCCTTCAAAAAATCAGCTTGCGGGCAGAACGCCTATCTGAGTTGATTCAAAATGGGAGGAAATACCGAAGGATAATAAACAATAAACCTCCACCACTACAACCTATAACAGATTTGAAATTGAAATGGGATAAACTTACCCATCAATTAGATATGCTTAACGAATTAATCGAACTCGTTAAAAGGAATAAGGAGGAAAAATGTCTAGCAGAAAAAGAGTTATTACTATGCAGAAAAAGATTCAAAGAAATCGTAGGAAAGGAATGTCCGTTATGCGGAAATTTAATAAAAACAAAGTAATAGCAATTTTATGTGCCGACTTCCATTTATCCTTAAGGCCTCCTATTTGGCGTTCGGTTGAAGAGGACTGGTTTGAAGCAATGAAAAGACCTCTGGATGAGATAAGAGAACTACAAGAAGAATTTAATTGTCCTGTTATTTGTGCCGGTGATATTTTTGATAGGTGGAACAGTTCCCCTGAGTTGATAAATTTTGCTATGAAAAATCTACCCGATAATTTTTATTCCATTCCAGGACAACATGATTTACCATTGCACAATTACAAAGACATTAATAAAAGTGCTTACTGGACTTTGGTAGAAGGAAATAGGACAAGAACTTTATTTCCTGCTTCTGGCGAAGGAAATTTATGGGTACTTAAAAATGATATTATTTTGCATGGATTTCCTTATGGGTTTCCTATAAAAACTTTGTATTCAAAATCAAAAAATAAAACACATATAGCAGTTGTTCATAAATATGTTTGGATAAAAGGCAAATCCTACCCGAAGGCCCCAATGAATTGTAAACTTACTTCCCGAAGTAATAATCTTGGTTATGATATTATAGTATATGGGGATAACCATCAAGGTTTTCTATTTAAGCAATATGATACACAAATTTTTAATTGTGGAACTCTTATGCGTAGAAAGTCAGATGAAATTGATTATCGTCCTCAAGTAGGTTTGTTATTGAATACTGGAGAAATAATAAAACATTCCTTGGATATTTCTAAGGATAAATTCCTTCCCTTTACCAATAATATATCAGAAGAGATGAGTAAACTCGATATGGATGCCTTTGTTCAAGAACTCGAAGGTTTAGATTCTGTTATACTGGATTTTGAGGAAGCTATGATACGATTTTTCCGGAAGAACAAGGTGGACAAAAAAGTTAAAGATATTATATTAAAAGCAATAGGAGAAAGGATAAAGAAATAAAATGGGAAAGGTAAGTAGAGCGGAACAAGCGGGAAGAAGGTTAGCAGAATCTATTAATGAATCAGCTAATTTGATGTATCAAAGCAAAACTAAAAAGAACTTCTTCAAAGGTCTTATAAGCCAACTCGACTCCTCGTCTCCTTGCCATACCTGTCCCAAAAAATATTGGTGTGCAGGTTATAATAAGGATACAATAAGATGTGATGAATATATAGACCAAGTAACAGTAATATGAAAAGAAAGGAATTTTTAAATGATAATGAGTATTAAAAATTTTGTCGATGCACAAGGACAGCATAAAAAACACCCAAACACTTTTTATGCCCCCTCCAAAGACGAACTATCTAAAATAACAAAAGGAAATACCGTAAAAGTAAGTATCGGAGGCGAAAGGTTTTGGGTCACAGTTTCTAAAGTGGACGGCAATCATATAGATGGTCAAGTCGATAACGATTTAATTCACACCGAAATTCATGGGTTTGTTGATGGTGACCCAATTAGTTTTTGCAAAGAACATATATTCCAAATTTATGAATGAAAAGAAAGGAGGATAATAATGAGTACAGTTAAAAAATATCTCAAACTAAAAAGCGATGTAGAAACTGGAGAGAAAATAGCTGATAAAGCAGAAGGTGCTCTTGAACAGGTAATGAAACGATTTAAAGTCGAATTTAATTGTTCTACTTTAAAAGAAGCGATAGAAAAATCCAAAAGAATAAGAAAGCAGGAACGAATGGCTGAAAGAAAATTTGAGGAAGCTATGGAAGAATTTGAAAAGGACTGGTCGGATGAGCTTAGTAGAAACTAGGAAAAAAATAAATGAACTGCTTAGTGATTTGAAATTCGCTAAAGAGCAGTATAAACAAGAACGGCAGAACCTTATAGAAGCTGAAGATAGTATAGTCAATATAGAAGAAGCACAACGGATAGCACAACGGGTAGCTCAAACTGTACAGCAACAAGTCCATGCTAAAATAGCCAGTGTTGTTAGTAGATGTTTAGAAACCGTTTTTGTGGGTGACGATAAGTATGGTTTTAAAATTCGCTTCGACACAAAAAGAGGTAAAACGGAAGCTGTATTAATATTAATAAAAAATGGACATGAAATACCCGACCCTTTAGATGCTGATAGTGGAGGAGTTATAGACGTGGCTGCTTTTGCTTTACGCCTATCCAGTCTTATATTAGCCAAACCCAAATTAAGAAAGTTTTTAGCATTAGATGAACCTTTCAAATATGTATCTGAAGAATATTTAGGAAATGTCAGATTATTATTGGAAGGTTTAGCCAAAGATTTCAAAGTACAATTTTTAATGGTTACCCATATTAAAGAATTAGAATGTGGAAAGGTAATTGAATTATGATTGAACATATAATCGCTTTCGTATTGGGAATATGTGTAACGATAATCATATTAAAAATAAAAAAAGGAAAGAATGCATATTTTCCAGTATTTTGTATACTTCGTATTCGCACCGTAGATAAAAATGTATTTTGCAAATCATGTACTGTTAAAACCTGTATGCATAATCATTCTAAATAAGGAAGTGCCCCGGAGTTTGTACAGGCCAAACCTTTTTGGAAAGGACCCGGGGACACTTCCTGAAACGCCTAATTTAATCTTCCTTTATTTTTTCTTACCTGTCTTGAAGCTTGATAATGGACTATAACAGGTTTTTTAACGAATCTCATTACACGAGAAATAGTACAATATTCTGCTGGTAAATGATAAAACTCACCTTGCAAAATCTTTTCTAAAGATTTTTGGTCCCATACATGAGGATTAGCCTGACATTCTTTTTCCCATTTATCAACCAAATTATAAACCTCTTCGTTGTTCCTTAAAAAAATAGTACCACTTAATAATTCAAGTCCTCGGACTTTAGTTCCGTGATGAATCCTATCGAATAAATATACCCCAATATTACAATCTAATTCTTTAAACAAATCGGGATAGGCAAAAAATACAGCATCACAATCTACCCATACAATATTTGTCCCAGGAAATTTTTCTAACATCCTTTTTAAAAAGGTTGGTTTATAACCCGTATTTTTATACCAATCACCCAAACTTTTAATAGCTTCTATATAATGAGGAATATTATATTTCTTTAGGGACAGGATAAAAGTTTCAGCCCTCTTTTTGTAAAGAGTATTTACCGTATAATAACTTGTAATAATAAAACTCATTTTAATCTCCTGTCATAAAACTTCAACCAATTCTATAAATGTTCCTTCTGGTGCTTGACAAAAAACTACTTTAGCATAACCATCTGGAGAAACCTTCGGGGGAGAAAGGAAGGGTATGCCATTTTGAATTCCCCTTTGGAAAAGGACATCTATATCCATTACCGTTATCGCAAAATGAGCAATTCCATTACCAAATAAACTGTTTTGTTTTACCTCAGTATGGTTTCCATAATCCAATAATTCTATCATATCACCATTTGGAGTTGTGAGTCTAGTAGTTATTAAATGAATATCCTTCCCGGCAGAAATTGAATCAATAAAAGCAGTACCCTCTACACGACAACATCCTTTAATAAACCCTAATGATTCATAAAAATCCATAGACGCTTGCACATCCTGCACCACTATTCCAATATGTCGAATACTCATCATTTAATCTCCTTTATAGATTCATCGATTACACTAATACCTTCGAGTAAAGCATCATCTGTTATTGTCAATGGTGGTGCTATTTTCATTGACTTCGTTCCCGTATGAACAACAAGAAGTCCTTTTTGCATACATTTCTCAACAATTCTACTTGCAAAATTATCATCATTAAAAATTAATGCTGCTATTAATCCCTTACCTTGTACTGTCATTATTTGGTTGTTATATTTTTGTGCTATTTTATTGAGTTCACAATGCAATATAATTCCTTTCCTTGCCGATTCTTCTACAATATTTCTACTTTCGATTTCTTCCAAAGTAGCCAGCCCTGCTGCACACACCAAAGGATTTGCTGAATGAGTGCTGCCTATATTACCTACTTCGGGGAGGTCAAATATTTCAGACCGTGAAAGTACACCAGATAATGGAAAGCCAGAACTCATACCTTTCCCACAACAAATAATATCTGCCTTTACGTCATAATGTTCATACCCGAATTTTTTCCCTGTTCTCCCAAAACCAGATTGCATCTCATCAAATACAAGAAGAGCATCAAACCTATCACACATTTCTCTTATTTTCTGTACGAAATCTTTTGGGTAAAATATAGCTCCCCATCCTTGGAAAGTTTCCAACATAAAACCGCAAATATCACCATAACTTATTTGAGTAGATAAATTCTTGAGAGCATTTATAAAAAATTCCTCTCCAGTTCCTTCTTTCAAAACCCATGGATAAGGAAATGGAATATAACAAATATAAGGGTCTTGAAATCCAATCCACTCCCTTTGAGAATAATAATTATTACTCATCATTTGTGAACCCATTGTCCTGCCATGATAATTTCCTTCTATACAAATAATGTAATGCTTCTGTTTTTTTTGTCCATATATCCGCATAAGTTTTAATGCACATTCAGTTGCTTCAGTTCCAGAAGAAAGTAAGAAAGCTTTCTCAAAATCGTCACCAGCATATTCGATTAACTTCCTAATATATTGCATCCGTATTTTGGTTGGATAACAATAAGAATGAAATAATGGTTTATCTATATATTCTTTGACATACTTTGCAACATGAGGATTTCCATGTCCTATATTTGCAACGAAAATTGTTGATGTAAAATCAATCCATTTATTACCTGCCATATCAAAAACAGAATGCCCTAATGCACAGTCCCATATAATTGGTAAACTCCCCTGCATTGATATAGGTTCATATTTTCCAAGACACTCAAGAATTTGTTTTGTACCAGGCGTAGGTATTAGTGTATGAATTAACCTATGTTTGGTATTAACAAATTTCACTTTTACAGGTTCGCTTGAAAATTTGTAATTCACTTTTTTACTCCCGTAGCCAATATCATTTTCTCTTTTGAGAATCGTATCCAAGTATTAAAATATTTTTCTTCTTTATCCTTCCACTTCAAAGAATCAGGTAGTAAGGAAGTTAAATCACTAAGAGGTTTTAGGTAAGGATATTTCCATAAAATTGGGAGTTGTCTAAACAAAATGCTTTTCACATCACTAAAACCTTTTATAACCATCGCATCTTGTAGGGACTTTCGAGTCCATGGTTTTACATGAAGATAATCATCCCAAAATATCTTATAATGTGTCCCCCAATCGGGAGCCATTATGATAGCAATGCCACCCTTCTTTAATACCCTTAAAGCTTCCGCGAGAAAATTGTCTGCGTTGAGTACATGTTCTATAACTGATTTTGTAAATACCACGTCGAAATTATTATCTTCAAAAGGAAATAAATCTTTTTCAAGGTTACAAAATCGTACTTCATAATCCGTGGCTTTAATACATTCAGGTAATACATCCAACCCATGTACATCAAAACCCCTCCTAGCAAATCCTGTAAGGTGATTACCTTTTCCACTTCCTATATCTAACAGCATTTTTGGAATGGAAGTACCTATGTAATTTTCAATTAGATAATCACAAAGTTTTTGAGGATAATCATTTTCCCCTTTTTCGTCTCTAAAATAAATTGTCTCTAAATAATCAGACATAATGTCTCACCTCATATCTCGCATATTCTAAATCTTTCATTGTATCTATATCAATAATTTGAGGAACCAAAAAAGGTAGAACCTTATCTCCATGAATCTTATTTGTTTTAAGTATATGGAAAGTTTTCAAAATATCGACATAACCATTTGCATTATAAGTAGTAGGATAAAAATGCCGAGGTCGATTGGCTTTATCTAAGCAAAATGAACCAGAACCTACTGATTTTAATAAACCATTTTCTATTTCAAAATCCTTATAAGCGGATTCCGCCATCTCAACAACAGAACGGAGAGCAGTTGCTTTAGGATGCTTCTTTACATATTGAATAGCCTGTCTAATGTATTTTGATTCTCGTAAAGGAGAAGTAGGTCGAAGGTGTATTAGATACTTAGGCAATTCACCTTCGTTCTTTTCCAACCAGTGTAGTAAATGAACCACCCAATCAATATCACAGCTGTCATCTCCAGAAATTGCTTCTGGTCTAAGGAAAGGAACTTCTGCTCCATACTTTTCAGCTATCTTTTTATATAATACAGAATCGGTTAAAACCAACACTCTATTAATCTCTGGAACAGATTTTGCAATGATAATACTATAAGCAATCAACGGTTTACCATTTAAGATTTGAATATTCTTATCTGGTATTCCCTTTGAACCAGACCTTGCTGGAATAACGGCATATATTTTATTAGAAATCATTTTATATTCCTTTAGAAAGCCATCCTCCATCTACCCATAAATCTGTTCCAGTAATATAACTGGAAGCATCTGAGGCTAAAAAGACAGCAGGTCCTACCATTTCATTAGGCTTTGCCCATCTACCAAGCATCGTACTATCTGCTCTTAATTTATAAGCTTCTGAATCATCGAGACTTTTTTGATTCATTGGCGTTTCAGTATAACCAGGTCCAATATTATTTACTCGAATACCGTATTTACCCCAATCATAAGCAAAAGCTTTTGTAAGTTGGCGGACTCCACTCTTAGCAGCAGCATAGGCAGGATTATTAGGCATGGCTTGAACTGCATTTATACTGGTAAAGTTTATAATACTCCCTCCATTTCCTTGTTCAATCATTTGAAGCCCTACTAATTTACACAAAAAGAAAATAGTATCAAGATTTATCTTTATCGTTTTATTCCATAATACCAAAGGATAGTCTTCATCAGGGGCTGGACAAGTAATAGCTGCACAATTTATAAGAACATCTATTCGTTTAAATTGCTCTATAAATCTCTCGAACGCCATCTCTATATTTTTTGGTTTGGATAGGTCGACTGCTGTGTAATGACAATCTTTGTTGTGATATTCTTTTATATCAAAAACTCCTACCAATGCCTTAGCTTCTATAAAACCTCTTACCAAAGCCGAACCTATACCGCCAGCTCCACCAGTTATTAAAACGACCTTATCTTCTACTGAGAATAAATTTTTCATAATAAATGACACCTAAGTTTTTTAGCATTCTCCAATTCTTCTTTGGTTGTTATTTTTTTCCCATCTCCTAAAGCCATTTCAATCTTTCTTATAGCCCCAACCAATTCGTATAACCCAGCAGGACTTACAGAAGCAGCTTGGTCAGAACCATACATAGCTCTATCCAAAGTAATATGTCTTTCAATGGAAGAGGCTCCTAAAGCAACAGCAGCATAGGAGACAGCCAAACCAACCTCATGTCCACTATAACCTATGCCACAATGAAACAAACCCTTCAATGTTTGCATACATCTTAAATTAGCATCCATCGGATTCATTGGATAAGTAGAAACACAATGCATCAATTCAAAAGGACATCCTAACGTCCTAAAAATATTTACAGCCATTTCTATATCTATTAGAGCACTCATACCTGTGGAAATAAAAGTATGTTTCCCTTCCAAAGCAATTTCTTCCAATAAATTTTTATAAACTATCATAGCAGAAGCAATCTTATTGTATTTTAAATCAAACTGGCGAAGAAATCTTTGGCTTGGAATATCCCAAGCAGAAGCAAACCATTCTATTTTTTTCTTTTTACAATACCTATCAATTGTTTCATAATCACTTTGACCAAACTCAAGCCCTTCTTTTTGATGTCGTTGGGTATTTCCCCAAGAACTTGTACGAGGAGAAGCTAGAAATTCTTGTGTATATACAGTATCAATATCTCTCTTTTGAAATTTCACAGCATTACAACCAGCACTAGCAGCCAAATCAATCAATTCTTTTGCTATGCTTACATCTCCATTATGATTAATTCCTATTTCTGCTATTACAAAAACACTCATTTCAATACATCCTTTAATGTCATTTGACGAAAACAATTAAGATTACCTTCCGAGGCATCAATTATATCAACATTCGGATTCTGTTTCTTTATTTTTTTCCAACAATCTACATGACCCATTAAAATAGCATCAGTATTATCAAACTTGGGTACATCAAAACAATAAGGTGGTTTTATTTTTTCATATTCTGGTTTAATATATCCTCCATCTGGTTGATTTGGAAAGTCATGGAAATGATAATTACCTTCTACATATCTACAATCACAACCTAATAAAACAATAAGTGAGCAACCTAATAAAAAAGCAAAATGAACAGCCGAATGAACCGAAGAAGAACCCCTAAGTAATTTCCCAGATTCCTTATCCATAAGAATATCAAAATCCTTTTTAAAATCAAAATAAGAAATACGTTCTGGAGAAATATTATCCAATGCTTTTACTCCAGTTTTATTATCAAGGTAACTAAAACCAACATCAACATTATGAAGAATCAATTGACATTTAGATTCTTTAACAATTAACCATGCTTTAAGCAAAGGCATTCCCCAATCACAACAAACAAAATAATCAGCAAAAGGAACTTTTAATATAGCTTCGTTCACAGCAATGATAATATGAGGTTTTAATAACTCAGGGTTTAGGTTTCTAAGAGAAGGACCACTTCCTAATACAAAGGCCGTCTTCCCTTTATGTATATCGATATATTGATTAAGGTTTTCCATATCGTTTAAGTACCTCCTCTAATGACATTCTTGGAAACATAGTTAATCTGCCACCAGATGCATTGATTATGTTAATATTAGGATTATTTTTTCTAATCTTTTGCCAAGCGTTATAATGATGATGCTGCTCTCCATCCGTATTACCACTTATTACACCCTCCCAATCGGGACTAAATTTTTTAAATTCTGGTTTAATGTAATCACCATTTGGCTGATTTGGGAAATCATAATAATGCTTACAATTCTTTTCATATTGACAATCGCAACCTAATAAAACAATAGGACTACATCCTAATATATGAGCAAAATGAACGGCTGTGTGAGCCGAAGAAGAATCTAATTTTAATTTATTAGCTTCTTTATCCATTTTTAATTTTCTTTCAACTTCAAAATAAGTTATTCTATTTTTATCTATGCCTTCAAAAACACGGATACCAGTTCTCGGTTCATAGGCGCCAAACCCACCTGTTGTATGATTGATTATCAATTCACACTTTATGTTTTTTAATGATAGCCAATACTTCAAAAGTGTACAGGTAAAATCATTACTAAAATAATAATCAGCAGAAGGAGCCTTTAAAATAGCTGCATTCACAGCGATAACCACATGAGGTTTTAATAAATCAGGATTTAGGTTCCTAAGTGAAGGACCACTGCCCAATACAAATCCAATCCTGTCTTTATGTTTATTTAGAAACCTTTTCATTATATTTGTCTTCTACCACCTTCACAAACAAAATAAACACCACTCAAATCCATTTCTTTTTTATATTTTTCATACCATCCATAATATGAAAAAACCGTATTGTTAGGAATTATTTTTAATCCCATTCTATGAGCAAGAATAGTTCCTACAACCATGTCATGTCGATGCCCTCTAACCCGTTTGTCCTTAGATACTTCTTGATGTTCATTAGTCCATTTTCCTCTAAAAGGAATTCCTTCTACAGCATATTTATAAAATTCATCGACGAATCTTTTAGTTAAGGGACAAGTTAAATCATAACCCATAAGCCCTCCAGAAAACATAGTTAAATCAAAAGCCTCTTCCCTGCCCATATTCATATATACGAGAGAATCATCAGAACTCCATTGTCCCAAACGATACCCTGAACTTTGTAAAACCCATCCTTCTTTCTCTATCATTTCAAATAAATTATCGATTTTTTGAATAGCCCAGAAAGAAGAATCTAACCAAAGCACCAAATCATATCCCTTCTTCTCAACTTCCTTCAAACAAAATAACTTAAAAGCATAAGGAGTTTTGGAATGAGAATCACATTTGAAATTTACCTCGTCGAAAAGAAGAATATCACCATCAAACCCTACTCTCTTCAAACTCTTTTCTAATCGTTTCTGTCCAAAGGGATGCCAAGCGTTCCTGGTAATATAATTTATCACACATTTTTTCATAATCTACCTTACTAACAAAAGGTTTTCGGCTGTTTGATGATATTTATGAAAACCATAAGGTTTAACCAATCCCAATATCTCCTCAACCTTATGTTCAAATTCAACACAAAACATTTTCACTTTTGTAAGTTTCTTAAAAGGAAATTGTCGTATAATTTCTAAGTTGGTTCCTTCTACATCTAAACTAATAAAATCAAAATCATAACCAATTTTTTCAAATAAACCTAAAGTCGTTAAAGAAGCAACTTTTATTTTCTTGAATTTGCAACCTGCTCTTTTCTCCCATAGTCGTACATGAGGTATGCTTATAGTCGAAATCATATCTCCACCAGAATCATAAAAGGCTATTGTACCATTTATATGACTAATAGCACATTCCAAAATATCTATATTATTTACTTCTTGATAAAGTGCTCGCAATGCAGGAAGAACTGTAGGAGAAGGTTCAACACATACTCCTCCCCATCCTTTCAAAAATAAAGCTCTTGTGGTACTAAAACACTTCCCATCATAAGCACCTATATCCAAAAATCGTCCCTTAGTATTCTTGAAAAATCGTAGTATATATCCTTCTTCATCTCTTTGTGTAAACATCTTTTCTCCTATCTTGGAAAACCTGCTTTCTTTCTACGGTTATAAATTGCTTCATCGACACCTCCACCTCCCAACCTACTATTTCGCCTATAAGTATCATCAGGTCTGTTATGATAAATTCCCCGCCAATCGTGTCTTACAATTACCTTTGGAATAAAAATAGCCTTACCCATCTTGTAAACAACATCTTTGAATTCATTATCGCAAAAGAAACTTTTATAATCAGGATGATAAATATAACCAAGTCTATCATATAACTTCTTACCCATGATAGATAAAGTAATAGCACTATTTTCATCCTTATTATTATAACCATCAGGAAAATGTAAGGCACCATCCATATCAGGGAAATGTTTTTTCATTTCCTCTGCTATAATAATATCAAAACCAGGAACAATTGGAATCATATCATCTGAAATGAGGAAAAGTATATCAAAATCTAATCCTTCCATATTGGCATTTATAGCTTCAATCTTGGTTGCATGATTACCATAAAAATAACGTAAGAACATTTTCATATCCATAATTCTTCTCATCCTTGCATTGTTCATAGTAGAATCATTTGAATTTAAAGATACTATAAATTCATACTCATGATTACCACTCAACATAGAATAATAAATTTCCAAAGTGTTTTCAAACCAATCTGGCCTACCACAAGTAGCGTATTTGAATAAAAATTTCATTTCTTAACTCGCTAAATAAAAATAAATTGGTCCTATAATATAAACTTCAGTTTTCAATAGAGGTAAAAGTTCCAACGAATACGATTTATCTTCTCCCGAATTGATATTTGGAAAACCTACTTGTAAAGCTAATTCTCTTTTAACAGGAGATAGGTGATTTGGACAACGATAATATATATTATCCTTCTCAAACCATTCCTTATATTTTGTAGAATGAATAAATTTCCTTTGAATTTTTTCTCCTCGTATCCATTTTTTTCGGCTCGTTCGGTCTTTATTCCTAACCCGAAGTCTTAAAGTAATCATACCTTCTATACCACAGCAATCTGGTTCACTTTCTATGGCTTTCAATATCTTAGGAATATAATCTTCAGAAACTATATCATCATCATCTACAAATGCTACATAATCTCCTTTTGCTTTCTTCAACAGCATGTTTCTCTTTCCGCCTATTGTCATTTTTTTACTATCCACTATTACCAAAATTTCGACCTCATCCGTTTTTTGTTCCTCTAAAATATCCAATAACCTTCGCAAGGATAATTCCCTTCCCTTTATAGAACATATCAATATTGATAATTTCATAATTCTCCAAAAGATTTATAAGGAATAAGTTGATTGAGACGACTACTTCTAGAACAGGATATAACTTCTATATCCGTTTCCTTCTTAATAGTTTCAAAGGCCAATTTAAAATTATTATAATAACGTTCCATATGCTTATCATGTATTCTTTTCTTACCATCCTGATACCTATTATGATAATGACAACGTGCTGCTTTGGTATTCAAATCAAAGCCTAGTAAATATATTTTCTTATACCTTAAAAGAATGGCTAATTGAAAACCACAAAAGCCACTATTATAACCAGTCTTAAAATCATTGAAAGAAAAACCTATACCATCTGTTCCAGCATTTCTTATTAACATATTTACACAAAAAGGATTATGAATATAACCTGTTTTCATATTTCTGAATACACCGTCTCTAAATTTCATAGAACAATGTTCAGGATTAGTTACCATAACCCAAGTGGTATTAACAGACTTGAAATATCCCTCTTGTATTCTACGGAAGATACTCGAATCAGCTGTAATGCAGTATGTAGGATTAGGTACGTCCAAAGCTGCCATGTTCACAGCTATGGTATTCTTATCTTTCAATTGATTGAAAGGGAATCCTATAAGACTTGAACCACCACCTATTATAAAAATTTCATCGTTATCAACTTTCATCTTCGTCTTTGCCCTTTCCAAAATTTTGCATCAACTCTCTTATTTTTTCTTTAAGGTCTTCAATCTCTTGTTTTAATTCTTCGTTCTCCTTCCTTAGTTTTTCGTTTTCTTCTTCTACTTGACATATCATTTTACACCCTATCACACCAAAAATTATAACCCACCCAACTATCATAACCATCCCTAACACTTTTTAAAACAAATCTTAAAGCACTATTCAATGGGTCACCAGAACTTAAATCACTATCATCTATTTCATCCCCTTCACTATATGTATAGGTAGTTCCAGATATACCTGTTATCTCTCTAAGTAAACCTCCAGCGTTATATATTCTAAGAGTATAAGTAGTACCAGCTTCGGGGCCTATATCTCCATTACTATGCTCTATAAGAGAAACGGTTTGAGTCAACCTATTTCTATGCGACCAAGTTATAGTAGGTTGTCCTGAAAAAGAAGCAGGAAAACTCGAACCATTGATTTTGAAATTACCAGGAGCATATGGCCTAGTTTGTCTTGAATCGAAAATAGATGTATTATAAGCAGCAGCATCCGCTAAAGCCAGTCGACCTTTACCAGTAGTAGTTAAAAATTTAACTCCAGGTTGCTCAGTAGCAGCATATTCAAAATCAACAAATGCTGCCGCCGATTCCGCAAACCAAATCCTATCACCACCAGAATGGGGAAGTGGTGTTGTATCCAAAACACCCCTCGCAATAGTAACTTTACCAGCAGCCATATCGACAGCTTTCACCTTGACTATCTCAACTCCAATTACAGCATAGGTATTAACAACAACCGAAGCCAAACCTACAATATCCTCCAATGTCAATACAGCATCATCCGCATCCATTGGTAAATCACCGGCAGCGGATGATGTATCAAGAATAGCACTAGGAGTAAAAGGATGTATACCAGCCGAATCATTGAAATCAAGGGCTATACCATCTCTAACATATAATTCATAATCCAAACTATCACTCGTTGGTGCCAAAGCACTGGCTCCTAAATAATCTGCATCTGCGTCCAGTGCCTGTGCCTCACTATCACCTAAAGACTTAACCAATGTCCAATAAGGTACTTCTCCTATTAAATAAGTGGTAACATCAGCAGGAGCATTAACAGGGTCTTCCCATTCAGTATCTGGTGGGTCATTATATAATCCAGAAATCGTCTGAAATACATCTTCACCAACCATAAATTCTATAATACCTTCGGTTAAAGAACCATAATTTATTTGAGCAACCCGCACCACCATTTCGACTATCCCTAATATAGGCCAAGTCAACTTAAAAACATCATTGGGACGAAGTGAGGCCATCGAACGGTTGCCCTTAATAACCATACTAGCAAGCATAGCAGTAACCTGTCTTAAATCTCTTGCCGCTACTTTATTAGCAATAGCAGCTTTTGTTATTCCCTTATATCGTGTTGTCATTTCTACAACAGAACCACCCTGCAAATTCATGACCGCTATATCTTGTACCGTTGCTGTAGCTTCTTTATCCTTTGCCACATCAGAATATTGTACCACCACTTGATTTATTATTTCACCATATGTCTCTCTTTTGAAATCTGCCACTTCAGTTATATTACTCTCATCATATATATCTAAATCACCAACGACGTAATCATCCCTAGCAAGTTTAAGTATAAACTTACCAGTTGATATGTCCTGATACAAAATTCCATCAATATGATTCAAAACATTATTTATGAAATCTTCTATGGTAGAAGTTCCAGACCACAAAAAAGACAAACCAAAATCCTCAGTATATAAAAGGTCTGCCGCATATTCAAAACTTGTAGAATCTATATAGGTTGTTGTATAACCCAATCCCCAAATACCATTAGTCAAACATTCTCTAATAATATGAGCAGGATTTAGGTCTCCATCTATGTCCGACTTGGCTGGATACCATTGGGCAGTACCATCTTGAAGTGCATCAGTTCTTTTACCTAGAAAACTCCATGGTTTAAGATATGGTGACGTTCCCACTCTTACTTGATTGAGAACAATTCCTACCAACCCTCTAAATGCTGGAATAGGCACCGGTGAATCATTTAAATGATCATACAAATAAGTATTTATAGCTTGAGCGGCTTCTCCATATTCAAATTCAACAGTACCAACCACACCTCCTTCTTTACCCTCACCTCCAAATATTTCCGGCTCATCTATAACAGCTCCTGCAGCACCATCGGAAGCTACCTGCGTATCATCATTAACATTAGGCCATATTATCTTTTCCCCTATCCATATTTGCTTCACACCATCTATAGGCCCATGACATAGAATCATATGCATACCTACAGAATAATGATGACCTACAACTTGTGGTGGGGGCTTTTTACTGCTACTAGACATTTCTTTCTTTCCTCATATAATTAACCGCTTCTATAACCATTGTATCATTAATTTTCATTAGGTCTTCTTCTGGTATTCCTTCGGATAAAAATGTTTTCCAATCAAAATCATGTCGCTCCAAGAATGCTTTAGCTCCTCTTCTGCAATATCCCAAAGCTCTAGTATGTCGTATAAATACATTACTCATCTCATAATCGCATCCGTTTTAATATCACCATACCAAACGACATTAAGACCTTTTATCCTTCTTGTTCCAAACAAAACGGCAATTGATTTACCCTCATCAGCAGTTGGAGCAGTTATTTCAGAATCGGGGTCTACATCATTATTAGGAAATTTTTGTCTCGTCCGCATCAACATGGACATACCATAAGCAACGGCTACCATTATAATAATCATCAATATAAGACTAATAGCCATAATACATTCTCCTAAATTATTGGGTCACCCTCAAATGGATTCTTCGTTGGAATCCATGGTTGACCTCCATGGTTAATAAGATTATTAAACTTACTTGCACAAGTGAACATACTATGGTCACAACCAGCATAAGCCGTAAAACTATTACCAATAACTGCTCCTATGATACCTCTATTAATTGTAATAGTATCTCCCACATGAGAGATAATTAATCTTTCAGCATCTCCAACCACTATTTTACCAGCTTTAAACCAACCATTGGCTTTGGTTGCAAAAGCTGCACTGGTAATCGTAAAACCTGAAATGGTATCTATCGTTCCAATTACCTTATATGAAACTAGATTTACATTGCACCCAGCAGCATATAAAGGATAATTACACAGCTTTTGATATTTCCTCCTTAATCCAGTCCTAATCAAACTTGATGTCCTTGGAATAGCCGTAATAGTAACCTCATCGGAATTAAATTTAACGTAATTAAGTACCCCTACCCAAAAGGTTACAAAATCACTACCATGTCCTCTATAAACAGTCAAAATAACCATCCCCTCTAAAGGGGATAAGATAAATCTTCGGATAAAAACATTATCCCTGTTTATTTTTATCTCCAATTCATTTCTAAAAGCATTATCAGTTAATTCTAAATCTCCCCTTTGTATGGTTTCTGGTACATAGGTATATCCTGCATAAACCACAATTACAGGGCCAGAGGTATACCGATAATGATTTTCACCACACTCAAAATCGTATAGCTCGATAGGTTTACCACTATTTACACTTTCCTCAGTAGTCTCATAACTCATGCTTTTACCTTTAACCAATTCAACTTACTTTCATTCCACCCTGAATGCTCCCAATTTATTTTTACTATATCTGAAGACAATCTACATTTATCCAAAAAACTAACAATACATTCACCAATATCTACCGTCTGTCCCAAAGACGTGTCTATGAAAATGGTTTCTTCGTCATCATCAACCTCGGTTACATTTGTTATCTCTCTTAATAACATCGAACCATCTAAGAATATAAAAGCTACATGAGTTCTTAAAGTATTGACACCCATATTATCGTATAGACCTATATTTTCTATTTTAAAGGAAGTATCAGCTGCTCCAATATCATCTATTAAAATCATATCGTTCTTAAAAGTTGGTATCCAAATAGTATTCAATTGACCTAAAAGATAATGAAGAAGCAATCTATGATTCCATGCCTCTGCCTTGGTATAATTCTTAAAAACATGGCTTTGGATAACTTTATTAAATTCACTATCCGAAGATATTATAAATTCACCTGTATTAAAATCAGTTATAACTAGGTTACCATCAGATGTTTTTTTCTGAGCCTTCCCCACGATAGAAGCATCAGTCAAAACAGGCAAAGTCTTATATGTCGTTCCAGCGGAATAGTCTGAAAACAATACATTATCTTCAATAACAAAGCTAAATTCTACTATACTATCACCATCAGGAGTTTCATTACCCCTTGTAACTCTACTTATTTGTGCTATTCTACAAGGTATGATAAACTTGTCTCCAGTAAATGTATTTTGAATCACAGAAGAAAGAGTCAAACTATCTGCTGCTACTATATCTATTCTCACAATTTCAAATTCATCTATACTTTTCCAAATAACAGCTAATCCACCATCCCTAAAATCAGCGTAAGTAGTATCTACAGTTATAACAGTATCCAAAATATTTATGTCGTCCGAATGAGAAACTAATTCATACCATACAGGCAAGCCCCATTTCTTCTTTTGCCATTTATGTAAAAAAGTTTCATATACTGCCTGTTGCTTTTCAGAAGCAAAATAAACCCTAAAACCAAAACCCTGTCTTGGTACTCTTCTTACTGATATCCTTTGTTCCGAACCATCCTTCGCTTCAATTATATTTGTCATCCATTCTAAATATTCAGCTATTGGTAATTTTGGACACCATTTAAAAAGAACAATTCTAGTACCAGTCAAAGTCTCTACAACATAATCATCATCTACACCAAAATCAAAAGTTATAGTTGATTCAAAAGTAAAACTACCTTCCTCTACTGGTGTCACAGAATAAATAGTCTCCTGCAAACCATTCAAAATAAACGAGGGAGATAAACCTAATAAAACATATTCGTCTCCATTTACTTCATTTATGGCAGTACAAGTCTTGGTAACAAAATATGCGTTCCATAATATAAAATATTCTGTTATGGTTGTTAATAGATAACCAAAGTCTATACTCCATGGTATGAGATGAATTCTATAATAAAAATCATCGACATAACCGAGTACCTTTCCTCCTGTGACATCTCGTCCATCATTATCTATACTTCCTCTAACAAAACTTCCTTCGATAAATAATGCAGTAGTGACAAGATTGTCTACATTATAATGTGGGTCACCCGCCGATACTGGTCCTATAGATATTGTTGTATCTAATGCTTCTCCTAAAGGAATTAAATATCCAGATACCGCTGCCATATTATACCACTTTCAATATTAACAGACCTACATTCGTCAAATCGTCTTCATCACCAGTATCTTTGGTATGATTAGGAAAGACCATCCAAGTATCATCACCTAAAACAATCTCATCTGTTGGCTCCATATGATTCATATCCACAACCCGCAAACCGTCCGTATAACCAACCACATAATAACTGGCAGAGCCATCATAGACAGTCCAAGGTATTATAGAAAAAGGTCTCCGACCTGTAGTTGTATTATATCCATATAAATAATGTTCATAAGAAAAAGAACGAGAAGCCCTCCCCCAACCTCCAACCCCAGTATATTTTTCATGAGCACATACTCCATTAGGATGAGCCCTTTTGGAATAAGATGAACTTGTACTATCCTCATCATGCATACCATTCCCATACCAACCAGTTCCATCAGGTCCACTATCTATATAAAGAAAAGCATTAGCAGAATAAAAAGTAGTTGCCTTTTGCATTGAATGACGAAGAAAAGAATTTTCCAATTCAACATCACCTGCATAAGAATTATCACAACCAGAAAACCAATGTCCTCCCGTCCACGTTCCTATTTTAGTTATTGTTCCGGCAGCAATAAATTTCCATTTGCCTGAGGTATATTCAATAGCACAAATAAAAGATTCGTCGCTGTCTCCTATCGTAAATACATGATAAGGTATAGTCCCACTCAAAGGCCTTACCACTCCACCCACTGGTTCCCCTACATCCCCCACATTAGGTGGGAAGCCAGGAGACTTAGCCCAATCTACGTCCACTTTAGCACCATTATAGCTAGTAGAACCACATATGGCCAAACCATCAAATGCCGTAGTACCTGAAAATGGCGAATGGTCATCACAAGTTCTCATATGGATATAATTAGTACCATTATGTATATGAGCTTCTTTGCCTGCATTTCCAGTAATCAAGTTTAACCAATCATCCAATATCCAATTATTGGCTACCAAAAAATCTTTAATTTTAGTCAACAAGTCTATCACACTTGTTGCCGTCCCTGAAGAATAAGCCATAATCTTTACTCCTTTTTTACAGCACAATAGCTATAAGCAGCCGTTCTAAATACATTTGGAAAAACGATATAATCTTCAGTATCTATCGTTACCACATCTAATACCACCGGAGTATCCGCCGCCACACCATACAACCCTTGCAATTCTCCTAGCATACCAATTACAGGGTCTTGATTTACTACTATGGCTGGAAAAAGAGTATACCCCGAATCCAATTGACCCCGTAAATCCTGCCAGATAAGTTCCTGACTACTAAAATATCTTCCCCATGGATTAACATGTCTTTCTGAATAAGGTGATGATGCTTTATTATTATAACTAGACCAGATTGTGCTATACATTACTTTACAAGTTCCGTCATTTGCCCAAGCATTGGCGGTATTTCTATCATCCCAGAAAGCACTATGCTCCACAGTAACATCGCTATACCTTCCATCAGTTCCATCTGCTTGACCCCATGTTCCTCCAATTACAAGCGGATATGCATATTGAGTTGGAGTAGCATAAGGTAATAAAAGACCTAAATAACACATTTCATAAACTATACCACCTACATTAGCAACAACTATAATACGCCTACCATTTGCAAAAAACCAATAATCAATAGGGTCATTCCACAAAAGTATATGAGGAGGATTTATAGCAGACATGGCTCCTGGCTGGTCTCCAAAATCATCAACAGAACTATAACCAGTAAAGCCTTGTAATAACCAATTAAAGTAATCACCAGCCCCTATCGTTCCATTTTCCAGTTTGATACCTATATAAGTATCAATGTCTCCACTAAGACCCGGGCCATGGGCTATCATTTCATCACCAGCAGCATATCTATCAATAGTCCATGCTTGTGAAGATTCTCCCGAACCTAAATCAGAATCAATAGCTACTAATTCTAATATTGATGCATCTCCTGAAGCATCCGTTCTATCAGGATTGCTAATAAAATCTTTTAACCGAGCCAACAAATTTGAATAGTTGGTTGCTGTTCCTATTTCGTAAGCCATTAGCCTAAAACTCCCGAAACAATACCTTTGTTTCTTTTTATAATATTGATAACTGCTTTTTCACCAGCGGTACCAGATAAAGCCGCCAGCATCTCCGATTTATCCAAGACATTGATAATGTTAATATTTGCACCTTCCCCTCCCATAGCCTCTATTCCTAATCTCCCATCATCAGTTCTACGCAATGGTACAATCGCCTCTGGTCCTACTTCACCCATTAAGCCTGTTCCATTTGTCATTGGAAAAAGAGTAGGCCTTTTTACAATATCCCCACGGGCAAAACTTGTCATTGAGCCACCTTGCATAACAACTCCCTTAGCAGCAACACCACCAGTCGCTGAACCTGCAGCCATTAGATAAGCTGCAATCAACATTGTACCGGCTGCCGCCGACATTTCTGCTCCTGCTAAACCATTTGCAATAGATGCTATTTGCATAACACCTGATGCTGCTTGATTTGTAATAGCTGAAGTTGAATTGGCAGCAGCTGAAGTTGAATTGGCAGCAGCTGAAGTTGAATTGGCAGCAGCCGATGTCTGATTTACAACAGCAGTCGCCTGGTTCATAGTTGCAGTCGCTTGGTTCATAGTTGCAGTCACGGTCTCCTCACCTGTCTTAACCATTCCTAAACCAGCCATTAAAGGCTGCACAGCAGCAGCTATAATAGATTGTATCATAACTTGAAGTACATTTTGAAAAACAGATTCAGCTATCGCTCTAAAATCTGCTTCTCCTGTCATAACAAGTTCAGCAAGGCCTTTACTTATCTCATCTAAACCACTTGTAAAAGCCTCAGCTAAATTAGTTGAAATATCCCTCGCTGCATCAACCCACTCTTGAACACTATCGATAAATTTATCTTTATCAAAATCAAACAACTCGAATTCTTTTTCTTTTCCTTCTAAAATTTCTGCGGCTGCCCTTGCTGCTTCTATTGCCACTTCTTCTATTCTCTTGAATTCCTGTTCACCTTGAGTACCTAAAGTTTCAAATCGTTGTTGTAAAACACCTATCTCAAGTTGCAACCTATTTATTCCAGTTTGTAATATTGGTCCTTGTAACCACCTATCAATAACATTTAACCTCTCAAACTCAGCCTTAAAAAATTTCAATTGGTCTAATTTATCACTGAGCTGTCTAGATATAATCTTCATCTGTGCTGCTATAATTCTTCCTTCCGAGGTTTCTTTAATAGCTTTACTAATATCATCCCAGACTTTTTTATGTTCACGTAATAATTCATTTGATTTTAGAATAAAGGGGTTCAATTTTATGAAATTAACTTTTATCTTATTATATTGAAAAGCAAGTTGAGTCAATCTACCAACTAATAATAATACCATAACCGCAACCGGATGAAATATTAATAATGCACCCAAAGCAAGGTACAAATTATTCATAGCAAGAATCACTGTGAGTAGGACTGGCACCATAAAAGTAATAAGCTTCATAAATAAACCCACGGCTATTAATACAGGACCAATAACCGCTGCAACTCCAGCAACTATTAACACCCATTTTTTAGTTACATCATTTAACTCCTTCCAACTTTGAATGAGAGTTTTAATTTGTCCATTCAGTGAAAGAATAGCAGGGGACAATATCGTTCCAATTTCAATACCAACATTCTTTATTTGATTCCATAAAATCTTCATTTGTGACGAAAAAGATTTTAATTGCTTTTCAGCTATCTCTCTGGTAATACCCTGCATCTGTTTTAATTTAATATTATATTCTTTTATCCTATTTTGAAGCCCTAACAAAGGAAGAATAGCTTGTTGAGAACGAGCTTGGAAACCGAGCATTTGAAGAGTAACGATTTTTTGTTTAGGAGCCATATCCCCCAAAGCATTCGTTAAATCTCCTATAATATCACTCATAGGTTTCAAATTACCAACAGCGTCGAATATATTTATATTAAGACGTTTCCAAGCATTCTCATTATCCAAAAATCCTTTTGTCATCAACCTAAGCATTCTACTAAACATATTACCAGCAGTCTGAGCTTTAATACCTTGGTCAGCATAAGCAGCCAATACTGCTACTCCTTCTTCTAACTCTATACCATAGGCTTTCATCGCTGGACCTGCTTGAGATGTTAAGGCTAAGGAAAATTGCTCTGTAGTAGCATTAGCCAAAGTATTTGCACCAGTCAAAACATCCGTCACCCTTGTCATATTTATCATATTTTGCCGAGCATTTCTAACAGTCAATCCTAAAGCACTTTGAGCATCTGTCGCTAAATCTGTGGCCAATGCCATATCAAAAGCACCAGCCACAGCAAATCGTTCTACAACCCCTAATGAAGCCATTGATTGTCGAGCATCTAATCCTGCAGAAGCAAGGAAAAAATAACTTCTTGCCAAATCCTTAGCAGAAGTAACTCCTTTATTAGAAATGTCCAAAGCCAAATTTTCCATTTCCTTTCGTAATTGAGGAGTTATACCTGACATTATTGCTAATGATTTAGTCATAGCATCATCAAAAGAAGCAAAAGCCTTTGTAGCAGCTCCACCCATTAACACTATTGGAGCAGTGACCCTTAAAGACATTTGCCTACCAATATGAGTTAATTTCTGAGAAGTTATCTTCATTTGTGCCTCTACCTTTTTCATCATAGCAAAGTATTGCGAGGCATTCATATTCAAGTGAACAAGGAGATTTCCAAGGTCGAGTGTGTCTGCCATTATTTATTCTCCTTTATATTATTCTGCCTTTTTGTCCTGCTTATCCTTCTTTTGGTCTCTTCTGAATGAGGGTGAACACTTCCTTTTTGGGACTTACCTATCTTTTCCTTCGCTTCTTTCGTATGATGTTTTCCTAACATTCCACCTGGTTTCCTTTACGAAACTCACTTATTTTCTTTCTCGTTTCTTCTGTACGAGGCAGTCTTCTTTTTGCAGATGCAATCATCTTCCTCTTAGTTTTTTTTGAATGTCTATGCCTTTTACTAGCTTTGCCTATTTTCTTCCTTGTCTCTTCAGAACATATTCTGCCTTTACTTGATTCACTTATTTTTCTTTTGTGTTCTTCGGAAAGAACACGTCCTTTTCTTGTTCTACTCATTTCCTTCTTGGTTTCCTCAGAACAAGATGTACCCAACCGACTTCCTGCTTTAGGACATAAATTAAATCCTTCCCCAAATGACTCAAATTCATCTATAAAAATCTGTTCCCATTCAATCAATCTTTTAATGGAACAAAATTTTAATACATTGAAAACAAACAATTCTTCACCATATTTATTCCAAGCATTTTGCAAAAATCTATTACAATGCATTCCTTTTTGCAAACTGTGAAAATGGTCGTGTCTACGAGAAATTAAATTAGAAGCACTCCCTATATAAGATTTATCATTTCCCAAACATCTTATCTCATAAATACCAGATTTTTGCACTAAAGTATCAGCCATTTTGTTTTTTCTTTCTTTTTGTGAAACCCGTTACGGTACCCCAAAATGCCTTAGAGCGTTTTGTTTTTTCTTCAATATTCACTTTCTTTTGCTTAACCTTTTCTTTAAATTTTATCAAAAAATCCGATAATTTTACTTTCATAGGTTCCTTAACATAAGTACATCGAACTTCAGCAGCAATACTAGCAAGAAAATAATCTTCTCTATGAAACGCATTTACATCCTCATTCAAATAAGCTACCCAATCCACAAAATCTGTGGACGACATATCCGACTGTGCCCTTTGCACAGTCATCCCAAGGTGAGAAGCTATCCTTTGCCACTGGTATCTTTCACCTCTAAGGCGTTTTTTGCTTTTTCAAGTGCCTTCTCATCCATACCACTCAATTCCATTGCTGCGGCACTTAATTCTTCAACCACGGTAGAAGGGAAATTGCCTATCACCTCTTCAGATACGAGCTTGTCTTTATCATCATAAAGACACAATGCTATAAAAGCCTTTGCCGAAGGCAATTTAAAATCTTCACCAGCCGTAGCTTTAGCTTTGCCATCTACCATCTCTAGTTTGAAACCAAAATTATCATTGTAAGTAGACCGTTGTGTTGCCGTCAGTTCTTTTAACTTATATTTCTTCTCAACGCCATCAGAACCTGTCAATTTAACAGGCAGTTCTTTAAGTACCACACTAAATTTTAATTCCTTTGCCATTTTCTTATCCTTTCCAAAATTAAGAACCATTGTTTTCGTCAATTTCTCACTACCTAGCACCTATTCTCTTACGTTTTATACACATAAAACATAAAACTACACTAATTATGGAGGTGTCAGTACAGGTGCTGTTTCATCACCAGAAGCATTCTGGTTTGAAGTATGTATTGTAATCGTTGCTGTAGGCTGTTCACCTTCAACTAAAGCATCAGGAGCCCAAGTATTCAACCAGCCCCAAAATGCCAATGTTGCTCTATCAGGATAGGTAATTGTAATCAAGTTGTTATCATTTATGAGACCCACAATTTGGTCAGACACCTCAGCATCATATGCCACTTTCAATGTTGCATCAGTCATAGTTATCAACTTCTTTGGAGATTGTGTACGGTACACCTCATTACGCATAGTAGTGGTATCGTTAGGACCACCACCTTCCATACCTGGAGGGGTTACCTCTTTTTCCCAAAACAAAAGTCCTCCGCTACCCTCAGCAGAAAATTCAATTGTAGTGGAATGACCATCATCTAATCTTCCCATTTTCTTATCCTTTCATCAAATTATATTACAATCTTTTTATAGTCGCTAAAAAACGACCCTCAAATAATTGTCGTTTTTTAGTACCTTCTTCAGTTCCTAGTGAAACAATAGGTTCCACCCTTGATATATTTTGAATTTGATAATCTTCTCCATCCACTGTTATTTCGACATTATGTACCGTATCCAAATTAGTTGCCATTGCTTCCATTTTAAGCCATCCATCATTGTGGGTTCTACATCGAATTAATACCTGTAAACCATAATGTTGGATAACCAAACCAATCATTAATCGCCCATCCTTTTTTCCAGGAGCATTGTATATACAACCCACATTAGTTTTAACACCCACACCATCAGGCATCCTAGAAATATATAAAGGCCAAGTCATATTGGCAGCAGGATTAGACATCAATCCCTGTCCTTTTATATAAGCAGCTAAAATAGAAGCAGGAGTAGATAAAAGCATTATACTATCCTTTTCAATGTTACAATAAAATTAGCTGTAAACAACCGCCGGTCTTCCGTACCTTCTTCAGCTCCTAAAGAAATAATAGTACCCATTCTTTTTATATTGTATATTTGATATTCTTCATCACTCACTGTTATAAATTCATTATTGATAGAATCCAACTCAACAGAAACAGCCTCAAGTTTCTTCCATCCTACATTATGGTCAGCACTCCTAATCATTATTTGTAAACCATAGTGTTGAATAATGGGCCCTACCATTAACCGCCCATCCTTTATGGGAGTCGTATCATATATAGCCCCACAGCTAGTAGCCACTCCTGTCCCATCGGGTATTCTGGAAATAAATAAAGGCCAAGTCATATTGGCAGCAGGATTAGACATCAATCCCTGTCCTTTTATATAAGCAGCTAAAATAGAAGCAGGAGATGTTAAAAGTATATCACTAGCAGTTATCACTCGAACAAAGGAGAAAACTCCTCCTGTAACCGCCGGTATCACATTACCACTTATTAAATCATATCCCATTATATTTTCACCACTATTGTTCTATAATTTAAACCTGAACCTGGAAAACGAGTTAAGGCCTGCTCTAAAATAACAGTAGTACCATTCTCAGCATCCATCAATTCTTGTACATCTGAATTTGATGGCTTTACTCTCCAATTACCTGCTACCCATGCAGTAGCTATTTTCATAATCTTTTCCCATGTCCAAGTACCACCTTCTGTTATACCTGTAATGGCCTTCATAGCATTTGCAAGTTCGGTTGCATCCATTTCAGCTGTTGGTGCTTGTTCCAAAGCTTTTTCTGTAAACCTGTCCCCACTAATATCTTCCACAAGCCCATCAAGTGTATTAATTACAACCTTGATATCCGTAACATCGGATTGGACAGTATCTACTTTACCATTTGTTGTAGCATGTCTAGCATTAACCAAATTTTCCATACCTGCGTTATGAGTTGCCAAAGTACTCATATGAAAATTTAAATCAGAAGACAACGCTGCCCAATCAGTACCTCGCATTGATTCGCCATCTATGCCTGCTACATCTACTGCAATGGTATCAACTACTGTATCAATTATATCTTGCTTAACTTCTGTAGCATTAAATATTTCTTCATGATTAACACCATCCCAATCTATTGTACCTCTTGCCCGTACTTTATCAGTATCAGCAGGATTAGCTCCAGCTCTTTTTGCATACTTGACTTTGTACTTCTCAGTTGCAACATTATTGTTTGGGTCAAAATCACCAACATAATGACCTATACTACCAACCTCGGTCAACGGAACAAAATAATCACGGGCATTATTTCCACTGGATTCACCCCACTCCTCATCAGAAGCACCGTTAGACAGTAGTACATTACCGTTTTTCCGAAAACGGTAAGCGTCCCACGTCTCACCAGTACCAGTAACGGAATCCCAATGTAACTCATTTGGCATTACTTTTTATCCTTAACTTTATTAGTATTTGCCGATTCAAAAACCTTATAACAAATACCAACTATCATAGGTTCAAACATTATACCAATACGCCCTTTCATTAAGGCAATTTCTTCTGCTGACACCTCACATATTCCTCCTTTATAAACTTTTTCGGCTAATTGAGAATACTCAAATTTCTTTTCACCATCCAAATCCTTATCTATCAACAAAAGTCGTAATAATGCTTTCTTACAAATATCCCCAAGGGTAGCTATTTCTTCACTAGGTATCATAACTGGTGTCATACCATCTTCCAAAAACAATCTCTTACCAGCATTGGTTGTGACTTGTGTACTATCTTTATAAATCTTAATACCATCAAAACCTATCATTTTTTCACTAAAATCAATTTTCATTTTATTCTCCTATACATGTTTTGCATGACTAGTATCGTGCCAATCAATTCCATCATGACATATAAAAGTCCATCCACCAAATTCTGATGTTAATGTTTCATCCGCTCCTTTATGAAGGAATATTACTTGTGTTGCTCCACCTTCATTGTTTTCAATAGTTACATTGTGTGCACTCTCTTCTATTCTTACAACCCTCAATACCTGCCCGTCGACACCTCCTGCAAATCCTCCAATCGTTACAGCATTACTTGAAGCATCTATAAATAATGTGTTAATCCCAGAAACATCTACATTATCTGTTGGGCCTCCTGTCGAAAAGGTAGAACTTGCCGAAGCGATTGCACCTGCAACTCTAAATTTTGTATCAAGTGTGGCAGTTCCTATTCCCGCTCTATCTGTGCTGCCATCTAAAAATAAAAGATTTACGTCACTTAATCCCTCAAACCTAAAATCTACATCGTCACCATCTTCATTGAAAACAATAATGTCAGTTCCTAAAGCTCCAGAAAGGACTTTGATTGCGGAAATAGAACCTGGATTCATTGCCGTTCGTAACGCTCTAAATTCATAACTAGAACCACCACCAAAAGTAACTTGATTAGCAGCTTGGTCTCTAGCTTGAAGTGACGAAAGTTTTACAAGGTTAGTGTGAATACTCGAACCAACAGGGTCGCCAGTATTTCCAAATAGAAACTCGTCCGCAGTTTGGTCATAAGTTATTCTTCCGTCATTGCCTGAGCTTTTCCACCATACAACAGTATCATTTGCAGAACCGTTATTACCGAGAGTCATAATATTTGCCAATGATGTTATTGTACCACAATTTATAGTGTTCACACCTGTAAAATTTGTTCCACCAAAAGCTATTGAACCTGTTGAGCTTTGCAAGGTGAATGTAGTACCATCTAAAGTAATTGTTCTCGGAGTTCCGCCGTTATTTACCGTAAAGGCAATATTCTTATTTTCAACAAAATTCTGTATAGAGAAATTATCCCCTACACCCATAATAAGGTCAGTACGGTTCGTAGCTCCTGAGAAAAGCTGCAACTTCATAGCTTCACCGTCTTGAGCATGAAGACATAAATGGGTATCTACTGATGCTGTTTGCCCTTCAATACACAACCTGTCGTTTACGGCATCTTCGTCGAGTATTATTTTTATTCCATGTGTAGTATTTGTGGTTCTAAGGGTAATACCAGGGTCGTCGGTATCGGAAGTTTCAATTAAAACTGTATCAGCTACAGGAGCACCACCAATGGATATTCCACCGTCCCCTCGGATAGTGCCTGTCGAATTATAACTCCCTGTCCCTGCTTCTATATCAACGTCGGAGCCGGTGATATTGCCCATGCCTGTAATTGAATTATCATTCAGCTCGACATTAGCAAAGATTTGAAATTTACCTGCTCCAGTCGTTTGTATTCCTATATTCCCTCCTTGTTCATTCTTCCAAAGTAAATCATCATTACCTGAAGTATTATTACCAAGAAATCCAGCCCTTCCACCGCCTGCATCTCTCCACTCAATAAAACCAACTGAAGCAGCTCCTAGACTATCGCTATCTTTAAAAACAAGAATAGGCGTAGAATCAAAAATTGTTATTTTCCCAAAAGTTACATTTGCACCACTAACCACACTTTGGTCAATATTAGCAGCAACTATAGTACCTGTACCCAAATCAAGGGACTGATTATCTGCCAAAAGCAACTCGGCTATCAACTGCGAACTAATTGTTTGAAATGCTTCCATTAACCTCTAACCTTTAGCGATAATCTTAAAAATTTCTTTTTTTTCATTCCTTATTACTGACTCCAAATACTTTGCCTGTCTACCTGATTTATGCTTTGCATTTAAATTCTCGTGAACATAAACAGCATAATCAGCACCAGCACCATAATGAACTACAACATCCGTTTTAAATCCTTTGCCTCCTATATTATCAGTTGTTGCTGTCCCTTTTAAATTGCCTAAATCAATTGGAACTATTTTCATACTTTCTCTTTGTACAAATAAACCGGCATTCTTTAATCCTCGCTCAGCCCTTGCTTCAAATCCTTTCGTAGCCTTTTTCATCTTCCTTAAAACCTTACTCACACCCATAATTTTAATCATTTTAGCCATTACAAATAAACCGTTCGTAAGAATTCGGTCGCTTTTAAATTAGGAGTAGTATCATATCTCCTAATCTCCCAAGCACCTTCGTTTTCTTTTATATTAACAGCATCAGTAATATCACTCAACGTACCTAACATCAATATACCACCTACTGGTGTCTCTCTATCTACATAAACAACAGCTTGTGATAATTGACGTTCACCTTGACCATCCAAAAACTCTTCAACTCTACCATCCCATCTACATTTAATTGCGACGGGACTTCCCACAACTTTTTTACCATAAGCATCGACAGAAACAAATGGCCAATATACAGCGATTTGTCTCCTCATTTTTTTTATAATGCCCATTACCCACTTACCCTAAATTTTATCAAAGCAATTACCATACCAACTAAAAAAGTAATGATTAAACTAACCGTCCACGAAGGACGTGCTAACAACTTATCCTTTATCTCTTTTATATCAATCCGTAATTCACCCACAAATTTCTCCAATCCTTCAACTTTTGTTTCTACAACACCTATTCTTTCCTCAACTGTTTGTTCAGCCATAATAAGTTCCTTAAACTATGCATCGATATTCGTTTCAGTAACCTTTTCGGTGCCTAACCAAGTTACACTTATTTTATTAGATTTGCCTTGTTTAATCCGTTCATTCAAAGCCGCCAAACCACCATAATAATCCAAAGTCATAGCCATTTGTCCATAATGAGAAGTTGCAAATCCTAAATCAACTTTAGATTGTGTCCTTTCAGAAACTGGACCTGCTTTCTCCAATACTGCTCTTGGGGCTCTAACGGTATAAAAATGAGCAGCCAACCATGTTTCTATCTTTGTTAGTTCAACAGCAGTATAATCTACATCCAAATCTGTGCAAAATTGAGTGACTAGCATATTAGCAGCATCTATAAATGGAGTAAGGAGTACACCAGAGTCTACATCAATAATACCTTCTATCAAATCATTAGTAGTCCTAGACATAATCAAATCTCCAAAATCTCACCTTTTGGATGTTTTCTTTCTTTTATTCCAGCATTCTTAAATCTTCTCATCCACCAATATCGTGTATTAGCCTCTACTTTACTCATCTCTCCTTCGATACATTCCTTCTTATAAAACTCATCTATATATTGTTTATACCTCCTATCCAACAAACCTAACCGTATTAGTTGACATGTTGAATCATGATGAAGGGAAGCTATTTTACAATATCTATCAAAGTCTATTAAGCCAAAAGATAAGAATTTTATGATTCCTTTAAATGGTATAGAAGAGCCATCCCAAACATAACCCTTATAATTTGACAAAATACCATCTTTTAATTTTATATACCGCTTAATAGGATGACCAGGGTCAATATCTGGAAGGTTTATATTGACCCTCTCAATTGATTCCAACTTAAACATATGATTAGTACACAATGAAAATTTCATAAAGCTATTGCTCCTACCTTAATCATACCTTCTGGAATGTTTGGGTCTGCCTCTTGTTCTTCCAAAATAATGGTTACCTTCTTTACTTTTTGAGGACCTATTCGTACATAAGCAATAACAGCACAACCCGATAAAAAACCCAGGATTATACCTATAATCAACCAGATTAAAAACATTTTCCTCATTACGAAGCCTTTCTCTCTTTCCAAAAATCTTCAACACTTACCTTTGGAAATACTTCCAATTTACTATCATCTGTAACATTGATAATTTCCACACCTGGAAATTTATTCAATTCCTTGGTAAGTGCTTTAAATCCTCTTAGGAACTTAGCATATATCTTTGCATCTGGTTTATTTAACTTATTAGAATGCCAATTACCCTTACCATCTTCCGACAGTTGCATATCAAACCCAAGAAGAAAAATACGTTTGACGCCAAGCAGCAAAGCGAGATTAATGGCTAAAGCTCCTGTATTATAATTCCAACCCAATGCTTTACCATCCTGACCATGAAGTCCAGAAGCAGCACGGTCCATTGTCCAGAGCCAATCTATCCTTGACTTGTTTAATTTTTGAACATTTGTAAAAACTGTTCCTTTGTATTGTTCTAATTGACACTTGAAAGCCTTAAACCAATCTGGGTCACCAAATATACAAATCTTACATATATCAATTCCATGTAGGAAGGCATCATTGCAGCCAATGGTGTTTTCTGACCTGAGGAGATTCCAATCAAAAGACTTTAGGGAATCTCCACCACCTATAATGAAGGCATCCTGCCCTTCCCACCATTTAACAGGTATCCATCGAGGCATATTCTAATCCTCGTCATTTTCTTCAACCAGTTCATCGAGTGCATATGTATCAACGTCACCATCATCAAATTTAATCGTCGCTTTTTCACCCTTAATTAGAGTAATGACCCCAGCATATTCTACATCATCAATTTCAATGATTACACGGTCACCTTTGTTAAATTCGACTTCTTCTTCTACCTCTTCTGTTTCATCCCCATCCTCAGCCAGATAATTTTCAAGGAAAGCAGGAACATCTTTCTTTCGCATCTTCTTATCATTTAACACTTCATCATTTTCATCGACTATAGTGAACCAATGTTCCTCTTCAAAGATAGTAAAACCGGCTTCTACAGCAGTTGGAAAATCTTCAGTTACATCCATCCCATATTTCTCTTTTTTTACTTCCTTTTTTGTTTTGCTCGACGTAGAAGGTAAGGGTTTAGAAGATGTTTTTTTAGAAGATGTTTTCTTCTTTTTACCCTTACCCTTACGAACACTTTTAATCTCCGGTTGTTTTACATTATCATCTACCATCCTACCAATTCTCTCAAATCTGTGTTTGCCGAACTTAGCAGCAAGGTCAATATCAGTTGTTATAGTATCGCCTTTGTTGTACGTTACATCATCCTGTATATGGCTACCGCCTTTTAGTTTAAACTTCATTTTTTTGTCCTTTCCAAAAAATTATTAATTTTCAACACCAATTACCACCTAATTATTGGTAATGCCTGTTAATTACCAATTAGATGGTTGCATAAATAATTCCCGTTCTGCTGTTCTGGTCTGCCCGAACCTGGGGAACCACGATTGCCATAACTTTGAAGTTCAATAAAAGACCACCCTCTGTTGACCATTGAAGGGTCGTAATGTCCATAGCTTCGATTAGCCTTATGACATCTTCGGTAAACTGTACCAAGAGAATCTCAAAAGTACCAGTGAGATAATCCAGCGACTTTGCATCTATGATACCTTCAATATCCCTGAGGCGATTTCTAACAGTCCTTTCCGACTGAGCCTTATAATCATCATCGAGATACTGGTCCCAATCCGAAGAGAAGTACAACATCCATGGGCCGTAATGTAGAGCATTTTGCGAATCTTGTTTCATGGCCATTACATCATGCAGCAAAGTTGTTCCAGTCCAACCGGCCGCCGTCGGAGCAGTTACAGTTCTGCTAATGATATTTGGAAAATCGGTGTACCCGTAAACGACACCACCACCAAATGAATACAAATCGGCGACAGTGCTAACACCGAGCAAAAGTTTTTCCATTTCTTCTATCACTCTGCGACCAGCTAATCCTGCCGAAGTTGTATCAAGTGGCGAACCACCATTTCGGCTAGCCATTATTTGACGGAGGCTAAATGAGAAATCTTTGTGGATGATAGGTAGTGGTAAATTAGTCAACTCGAATACAGGTCTATCATTTGCATTTCTCCGCAATCCATCCATGCTCACACTAGCCGGGTCAATATCACTCATCGTTTCCGTTTCCAAAACAGTCTTACCCATTCCATTAGGAATACTATAAGTAAGACCCCGTGCCCTCAAGTCTGCTATTGCTCGCAGCCTTTCTTTCGATACTTGGATAATCTTATCATCAAGGAGTTTCCAGTCATCTTTCCGCAACGTAGTAGTAGCATTATTAATGGGCACCGCCTTTAATTCTCCACTCTTGTTAATTATATTCACAAAAGATGTTTTTTCATCTTTGCCAAGATAAGGACGAAGAACATTGGGGTCGAAATTGGCTTCCATCAACCTCTTACCTACATCACCAAAGCCCTGGTTGTTCATAATGAAATCCATTTTTGCCTTTACCATCTTATTATCCTTTCTATTTTCAACAATATTTTTATTACTTCCTTCGTTTACTTAACGACGACAATTACAATTTTATGACTCTTACAGGATGCGGACTTCGCAAAGCCCATCGTCAGGAGCACTGCCTGTCAAATCAAGTGCTTCACAAGCGAATGCTATAATGTACTCTGTAACTAAATCACCACTCGTTTCCAAAGTAGTTTTTACCAGCGTTCCGTCACCATTACTTACAAGAGCATCACCGATGTCGATATCTTCGCCATCTTTTATCATTGCTCTAATGCAACAACCTTTTCGTGGAAGAATACAAGACACGATTGAATCATCAGCATAAATAATGCTTATGCCTCTGCCTTGTAAAGCATCTTCCTCAGCGAACATAGCCTCAGCTACTCCACCTGCATTTCCATGAGGCATAACATCGCCATTAGCATCTCTATCAATCAAAAACCCTGGGTAAATCAAAGCTGAATTCGCCTTATATTCTTCATGCTCATAAGGCCCTTTCGCATGTATTCGATTCGCCATCTTCTTATCCTTTCTATTTTTAACCATGTTACATAATTAGTTTCTTTTACCACAACTACTGGTAAACCTACAACAACCTATTAGGCAGCACCTTTTTTCTTTACTTCTTCCTGCCAGTTGATAGTAGGAACTTCCATAGGTTCTTCTTCCTCTTCATCCGATGAATCCACAATCGCTGCCTGTCCCGCATAGTTGTTAAGGTTCTCTAATTCCTCTTTTCGCTCTTCGGTGCCAGCAGCCAGTACCGACAAAGTCCTTAATTCTGTCAATTCCTTGGCTTCTAATTCTTCCTTGGTGAATTTACACCGCTCATTTTTGGTGATGAATGCAATTATCTTTGCCTTTTCTTCCTTATAGGAATCCATACCATTGCGGAGCATACTTTGAATTTCCGGTGGTGCACCTGCTATATACTCGTCAGCAGTTTTGGATTCCGTTTCCTTATTTTCAACAGCCTCTTTTTCCTTCTTCTTCTTAGCTTCTGCTTCTGCAGCTTCCTTCTTGGCAGCATTTGCTACTGCCTCTTTTTCCTTCTTCTTCTTAGCTTCTTCGTCAGCGTCGTCGTTTTCCACTGGAATCATTTTTCCCAGTACATCCAATTCCATAGCCATCAAAGTCTCTTTATCATCTTCTTCCCATAAAGTAGCTTCGTTGGCTATGAGGCTATTTACAATAGCCTCCTTTTTTTTCTTCGCCATCTTCTTATCCTTTCTATTCTTAACCATAGTTACATAATTAGTTTCTTTTACCACAACTACTGGTAAACCTACAAACGATATAGAACCATCCACATCCTCATATTCTTGTTTGTATAAACTGGCTGCTTTTTCATAAACAAAGTAATCATCAAAGACATCTTCAATCCAAATATAATCTTCATCAGGAAACTTTTCCCTTAATATAGATTGAAGTCTTTGTCTTGTATCATCAAAACTTATTTCATTGGTTATCTTCTCAACAAGGCTTCGACTAATCCTGCTTATTACCCCGTTCTTATCTGCCAAAACATATTTTCGTTCCTTATCTGCCAATGTGGTTACATCTAAAATAAAATTATCTTTCGCTTCATTCAAACGAAGGAAGCCTGCTCCATCTTCTATTGAACATGCCCCTTTTAAATCTGGTAATAGTGCTAAATGGTCTGGATGGAAATTACTCAATATACCAGTATACTCCTCTTCATTCCATTCCCCTTCTACCATTTCACATTCTGTTACTAGCCCCGTAGATAGTTCCATCATTTCCCCATTATCAATCGCTTCCATAATCCTATCATCCACTATGTTTGCCCGTTCTACATCAATCCATGCTTCAGCCTTCAACTTACCATCTATATAGGAAGTATTCATTATTACACCTACTCCACGACCAGTAAGGATATCCGGGTCGCAAGCACTTATAGGCCTTCCATTTCTCTCTGGGTGGTACACTATAACAGGCTTTGAATTCCAAAACGGAACACTAGCCTTTAGTTCTTTCGCTGGATAGAAAAGAGGACCATTGCTACCATCGTGAACTCCTTCTACCATCATAACCATAGGAGCTACCAAAAATTGTTTACCCTTCATTTTATCAAATCTAGTAACACCCTCGAAGGCAGCTGTAATTTTCTGGAACATTTTATTATTCCCTTCATTAGAATTTCCCGAATAACCACTGGCATGAGCAGCAGCACCTTGTTTAGTAGCCTTAGCTTTGGCTTTTTTGCTCCCTTCTGTATCTCCCGAAGTATAGGTATAACATTTACCACCACCTCCCCATTTCCATCCCGGTTTACCATTCTTTGTGCAACTATGTACTGGCATTTTAAGTCCTTTTAAATCCTTATCGTTACTTTGATTATACGTTAAATTGATAATATCCAAGGGATTTCTTTGGGGAAAAACGGGATATGACAAACATTATAAAAAAAGGGTGTACTTTTGGAATCAGCATAAACCTAGTGCATACCAAAATATGTAACGGAATAGAGGGGCAGAAAAATTTTTAAAAAAAATAGGATAATTCTAAATATTTCCACCTAAAAGAAAAACCGGGTCAGCGTTGAACTAACTTTGCTGACCCGGCTTCGGAGGAGGGTTTGCCTGTTTGACATACTCTCCTAACCACATATTTTCAGTAAGTATTTTCTACACCTTAGTTAAGTTTGCATATATCAAACAAAGGTCCTGTTGAAGGGCCGGAAGTTAGAGAATGTATGGACCCACTATTAATAAAACAGCAATTTCCCTTATTGAGGGCATCTTTCATAGCACATAATTTACTGCATACATAGAATGAAATATCTTCTTCTACTGGAACGTTCCAAAATCCACCTGTACTAAAATCAAATACTCTTTTGCATACCAAGCATATTTGTATATCAGGCATAGGTATCTCCTTTAATCATACCTAGTTTATTTAATCTTATTGGCGTCTTTTTTCTTCTTCTTCTATTTCTTCTATTTCTTCTATCTTTTTATCATATTCATCCCAATATTTTTTCTCACTAACCATGTAAAATATTATATATGATACATATACTAATGTAAGAATACACATTCCAATTACTGCAAAGGTTTCGTCTACAACCCATACTCTTTCACTCATAATGATACCTACTACTTTCTTTCCTTTTTCTTCTTCCTCTTCTTCTCTGCTCTCCTCGCCTTCTCCCTAAGCCGAAACAATTTGCGAACCTCCTTACTCAACAGCCAAGCATTCTTCCTACCATAATAGGCTATCCATAATTGATGTATTTTTTTGGCTTCTGCTTTTATATTAGGATTTGGCATATCGTTATCTTACCATTCCTTTTAAAATGCCGGACAGCCTATAAAAAACATTTCCTTTGCCAAGGTCAACTTCCATATAACTATCCGGCACCTTCATTAAGGAGACACCAAAGTTATAACACCTTGGCTTCTATTATATTATCGTTAAAATTAAGGCTTTTATATAAATAAAAATTTATAACGATTCTTTCCCAAGCCATACGCTTTTAGGCTTCGTTTCATCTAATGACTTCTTGAATCTGCCTGTCTCCAAATCAATACCACCCTCCGCCCGGATTGATTTTTCTATAGCCCTGTCTTTCTTTCTACCCCATAATTGACCAGTTTCTTTTCTATCTTTGCTAGCAGGTATCCACATGCACCTACAATTAGGATGGCGAGGAACTAATCCCCTCGCCTCATCTATAGTCATTACCACACCTTCTAACTCTCCACATTCAGCACAAACTCTTTCATCACCAGCGGTGCTCCACTCAGCCATAAGACGTAATTCTTTAACACCCAATCTTTCAAAAGCATCTAATTGTCCTTCGGCATGGGCCCTAATTATTTCGGTTCTCGCTATCACTCTCGCCCTCGTTTTGTTAAGCTTGGCAACATTATTTTTTAAATTCCTTGCTATCTTTTTAGGTCCATATCCTTGAGATAAACCATCGGCCAATATCCTACTCATTTGTTGACTCATTGCAGTTGTAACACCTCTAAGTTCTTCAAATGCTCTAGTATATAATAACTCTATTTTTTCTAATATCTCTGGTTGTGTAAAAGTTTCCCTAAGGAATTGGGCTTTCCCTCCTAAATAAAATGGAATATCTTCAGCTAATTCTTCTGCATGAACATCTACATATGCCCTGACTGCTCCTTTCCTATATGCAGATTCTATATAAGTGGCAGTCCACGGTTTATCAGAAATACCTCCAACTGTGGTAAGGATATTAGCATCAATTTGTTCTTGCAGCCATTTCCTATAAGCTTTTATTTTTTGAGTATTAGTTCTAAATCGCCATGCCTGTTTTTCCACTTGTCGATTAGTTAAGGTAAGAAAGGAATCATCTGCTGCTAAACCAAAAGCATCATCATCTACAACCAGTTCTTGAATAGCTCTACTCAGCTTCTTAAATCGCCTATTCATATCCGCTACAAACTTTTTACGAAGCATCGTAGTTCGTGTTGGGTCTATTTTTAATTGATTAGGCATTTCAATTCATCCAAAAGTTTAAGAGCTTCTTCGTATTTTCTTATACAATATTCATGATGCTCAGGATTCCCGGCGGTACAATTAAAATCATCTTTTTTCTCAGGATGTTTAATAAAATATAACCTCCAGCAAAGATGGCTATCCAAAGATTCCTGAATAATCTCTCTTAATCTTTCTAATTGATTAGTCATAATTATCCTTTAAAAGGTTCTTTACCATTCAAAATATCCCTTGGAGTTGTAAACATTGTCAATAAGATTGACAAATCCACAACTATTATAATGTAAATAATCATTTCAATATTAACCATTTATCCACCCATTCAAAAAGTATTTAATCCCACTCTATTCTTTATTACCTTACATTGAACACCTTCTGTCTTACGCCGGACTCCCTCCGGCACGGCTAGACAATCAATTCGGGTAGCATAAACACGCTCCACTTCTATAAATGTGTTCTCTTTGTCCTGCCACGATTCAGAACCATTTATAATTTTTATTGTTTCTGATATTGATGCTTTTACAATATAAGTATCATACAGATTATAACCAAACAGTTCATCGTCTACTGTTATCTTTGTTCTCTTTGAACTTACTGATTCGATATTCTTTATGCGTTCACTTGGAAAACATTTACTACTTAAATCTTTCTTACCCACCCAAAAACCTGCATTAGGACCCCCATAAAATTTACGATACTCATTTTTTGCTTTGGTTATCTTTAGCCTTATTATCATTTTCCGTACTCCTTTATTCGTGTTTATTAGTATCTATTAGTGGTTCAACGCCTTTAATTAAAGACCTCAATTTCCGGTACGATTACCATCTGTTCTCCTAGTTGCTTCAATATACAAACGGGACTCATTAGCTATCTTCTTTACATGTCTTTTCGGTAAACCAGAAGCTCTTAACATCGTCCTTTTAATCGTTCTCATTGTACTCATTTCTTTACCTCACTTTTAAATATCTTTTTGCGACATCTTTGACACTATCCTCGAACTCACAGTTGCACGAAAAACATAACATATTTGCATAACCAGACAGACACACTTTTCCAATTCCTCCCTTTATATCTTCTGTATCTTTACCACAATGACCACAAATAAATAATGAAACAAAGGATTTCTTAACTTTATCCCTTCGTCTATTAGACATGGTAACACCAACAGTTCTTGTTCTACCTCCATACATATTACCATCATAATTTGGCATTATTTTTTCTCCTTTATTTTAATCTCCATTATCCTCTTCATCAATTACAGGTTCCACTGGTTCTGGCTCTGGTGGATTCTCCTCTAAAAACTTCATAGCAGCATCTTCAATTACTTTTGCTTCTTCTTCCGTCATACCAAATATAATCATTAGGTATTCTTTTGGTGGCATCAAAGACTCTAATCCTCCTTGTATATACTTTGCTAGTGCTTCTGTTTTTACCAAAGCAACTTTGGCTTTGTCTTCGTCTGTAGGTATATTCAAGTCAGGCCACTCGACAAAATATTCTTCTACGTCTGGCAACACCCCAAACGCCATAAGCCTGTCAACTAATGACCTTATAAGCATAGGCGTTAAATAATTTTCCTGTCTTTTAGCCAGCCTCTTATTCATTGTTTTTACATCTTGAGTGCTAGACAATTTAGCCTCTTCTGTACCAATGAATATACGATACGGAACACCCAATGATAATGCTATATATTTAATCTGGGAATCTATATGTTCTTGTGGGCTTGACACTTGTGGTTCTAAAGACTTAACTGAAATTCCCGTTAATGCTATGTACCGTTGCAAACCATCCGAGTAGTCTTTCATTTCCTTTCTTATTG
>SDBV01001131.1_pt1 | contig 39701 bp, 57 predicted proteins | sample 2277081 | NCBI WGS metagenome assembly SDBV01 (sample SAMN10402039, study PRJNA504765) | marine sediment metagenome | isolation source: marine sediment core GS10_PC15, 223 cmbsf | place: Arctic Ocean: Southern Knipovich Ridge | collected 2010
CCTTCCATGTCTTTTTCAACATCTCTATTTTTCCAATTGGAATTATCTAGAACTCTTTTTAAATACTTAAAATCTTCCGTTAATATTGTGGTGATTCTGTAACGCTCATTAAAAATAGGGGTTATTACTTTCTTAGTTTTCATTTGTTTTTCCAATCCGATAAGTTTTTCCTAATCCGTGCATTTGCCTCATTCTGATATACATTCCCGAATGTTTCGTCTAAATCTAAACCTTTTACTATGCTGTCATAGGTGTCATTTATCACTCTTATGAGGAAATTATATAATTTACTATCCTTTTCTATTTGGAAATCGTATAGCGCGTCTTCCAATACCTTCCATTTTAATTCGTCGTATGTATTCATCCCACCATCTCCAAACTTAAAACTTTATTTACTAATTTGTTTACTATTTCAGACATTTTCTTTTCGGTTATTGAGAACCCACATTTACAGGTAATTTTTCCGTTTTCAAACGTAGTGTTTCCCATTGCCATGAAACCCTTATTACATTGCGGGCATTTATTCTGTTTTAGGTTGTTCCATTTCATCTTTTATTAAACTTCACGATCTTTTTAATTTCTTTTAAGATTCTGTTATATTCTTCACTACCGATTTTCCCCAAATGAATCGTGATGTGATACCCAAGCCCTTTTGTTTGTCCGGTTTCTAGAACCATTCTGTTATTTACCATTTTTAAATCCCCGCCCTCTTAAAATTGGAGTTTTCAACCTCGCGTAAAATATCTTTGTGGTGATACTTTATGTGTCCTAAAGTTGCGCTGGAAATGTTGAATCTTACCTTTGTTCCCTCGCTACCGTGAGATAGTAGACTCTCCAAAATCTTTTTTCTTGTTTCCAAAGATAGTTCCTTATAAGGTTTGGTAGTAGAAACAATCCCTCTTTGCGTTGTATATGTTTTCTTATTCGTCATTTTCGCCCTCGGTATAACTCGAATAAATAAAATCAGCGATCCAGTTGTAATCCGGTATAAGCAAATCGGTGTTTTTGTAGTAAGCATCTGCTATATTCACTTCCAGTTGTGCAAACCTTTTTCCAAGATTGGGTATCATCGCAGATGTAAAATTGTATTTCACATCCATTAGAAATCCCCGCCACTCATCTGGTATCTCCGGATCAAAATCTCCCGTTTTGAGTAGAGAAATTCCCTGAAGTAAAACCCTGCAATACGCCACAGCAAATTTCGGGGTTCTCTCGTCTGGCGTGAACAGATTCATTTTTGTATATTGATTATGGGCGTAGCCCCTATGAGCATCAAAAATCTTTTTGCTGTGTAAAAACCTGTGCTTATTAGCCACTAATTCCTTCCCAATCTTTGTAGTTTCGATTATCTGATTTGACCAAAGAACCTCTAATATCGTTGCGTTCCCGAAAGTGGCTGTTTTACAGAAATCTGCCAACTCATAGGAGGTGTCGTCTACATCATCTTCTATCCAAGAGGTGTTTTTCACTCTTTTAAAAGGATTAAGAATATCATGTAACGGGTGCATAAAGATACCTCTGTAATCACGATCGCTGTCTTCTTTTGCTAGACCATGTAGTCTAGATCCTACTACTACTTTATGTATTACTTTCATTTAATTCTTTCAAAACCTCGTGTATTCGTATTGGTTTGTACCCTACCGCATCTACCGACATATCATAATGTCTGGTTGTCGGTTTTACTCCCCTGTGATCGTTGCCATGCAAGTGACCGTGTATGTTGAACCATTCCTTCGGCAATTCCAAAACAGGCTCGTGCGTAAATAGCACAGAGTGGTGATTGAACTGTTTATAGATTGGCTCCAACACCTCTCTAAAACCTACATCTTTGAACCACTTCTCACCAGCCTGATCATGATTTCCCCTAATTAGATATTTTCTACCCTTTAGCTGATCCAAATATATTTTGGTTTTCTTTTTGTTGACGAAACTAACGTCTCCCAAAATGAGTACTTTATCATGTTTATGAACAACTGAATTCCACCCTTCAATGATCAGTTCGTTGTAGTTTTCCGGTCTTCTAGACAACTCCACTATGTTTTTATGACCAAAATGAAGGTCACTAATAACAAATATGTGTTCTGTTAACTTCATTTCTTTATGTAACCCTTTCTCGTATGTAAGCGCGGGTTTTTAAATAGTTTTTCTAGTAATTCCATGTCTACACCTTTTCGGAACATTTGAGTTTTTCCCTTTTTAGGGTGGTCTAAAGATGTTCCTACTGTTCCTGTTGTGTAGTAAAGATTTAGTCTAGCACCATCTTTTCTAAAACTTACTAGCCCTACATTTTCTTGGTGGTCCGTAAAAACCCATCCGTAGGTTTTTGCCATCTTTCTGACTTCTTCTAAGTTGTGTTTTATTTTCATTCGACCAATTCCCCCTCCCCGTTTTCTTTTTCTTCCTTTTTTTCTGAAATTTTTATTTGATTAAACATATCCCCGTGTTCAAGCGCTCTGTTCATCATTATGTCTGCATTTTTCTGATTTAAATGTATTTTTTTAGGGGGCGTTGGGTAGTTTTTTATCATTTCTGCCAAACCCACCCTTTTACCATCAATAATAAATGTTCTATTATCTAAGGAGTGGTCAATTATCATTTCCATTTTGGTTTCTCCTTCTAAATTTACTTGCAAGTGGGCAGTCTTCAAAATGAGAAATCCACCCTTTTTGAGAATCTTTTCTAATAGGCATAGTCTTTTTATTTCTCGCAGTAATAGCCCAGACAATATCCCTTTTACCGCACTTGCACGAACTGTGTTTAAAATCTTTTAGTATCTCTACTTCCACACCCCCGTTTAGTTTTATTACCACGTGCTCACTTTTTCGCATCTGACCCCTTTTTAACTGTAATTAAAATACCAAAACTCTCTATAGCACCTTCGGCTTTAATGATTCTAAAATTATGTTTCTTCTCGAACTTTTCAAAAAAGTCCATAAATATCTTCTGGTTTTGGATACTAACGGGAAGATTGTCTAGTTTCATTGACCAGATAGACAGTATGTTTCCCGGCAAATCGTCTACGGTCACTAAATATTGACGTAGGATTATCATTCGGCTACCGCCTCCTTTTTAAAAATAATGCTTCGGGCACTCGGTGTCTTTTTCTTAACATTTTCATATCTAACTCATTAGCTGACATCCTCTCGAAAACAACCGCTGTCTTTACAAGTTCCCTAATAGTTTCTTTTTGAAACTCTGTTCCTCCAAAAAAACGAACAATATCCGATACTACAAGGTCTATAGTCTGTTCAAACTCTGGTTTTACTGGTATTGGTTCCACTTTTATTTTCTCTTTATCCATTATATAAGTGCCTCCAACGCTTCTTTAAAATCTACATTGTGTAGTTTCATATAAAAATCAATCGCGTCCCCGCCTCCACAATTAGCGAAACAATGCCACGTGTTTGTTGCAGGATAAATTGCAAGGGACCCGGTTCGTTCTTTGTGAAACAGACATTTGCCCATCAGAACTTTTCCGGTCTTTTTTAATGTTCCTATATATAGGGATTCGATTTTATGGTTTTTTGCACGGGATAGTTTAGTGGTATCTTGCTTGCTGTTCGTGAGTCCAAACACCTTATCTTTTTGTAACATGGTTTCATATTATAGAAAAAGATAATCCCTGTCAATTACTAAGTTTGACCCGAAATAGCCCTTGACAACATGAAATGATTTTAGTATTCTGCGTACATGGTTCAGAAGAAAAGCAAAGCTAAAGACTCCCAAGACAAGGAATTCTTAACTCTTCTCGATGTTGCGAAATACCTCGGAGTTAACATAGATACCATTTATAGTTACATAAATTCAGGGGGTAAACCATTGCCTTCAATGAGACTTTCCCGAAAAAAGATTTTAGTCGAAAAGAAAGATTTGGATAAATGGATGGACGAGAAAAAAGAGACTGATAAACTCGTTAGGATGAGTTCCGGGGACCGTAAAACCATGTACGATAATATGCAAAAGTATGGGGGTAGTTTTGTTGTTGCTTTATCTGAATGCTTCTTAAGGGCTGACAGCAATAACTTTGCTAAACTGTGTGTTACTTTCTCTGAATATGTGACAAAGTATTTGTACCAGGGAGAGAAAAAATAATGGCTATAGTGAAAGCACCCAAAACAGAAAATATCCATTACAAGATTGTTATTGAAAAGATAAATATCGAAGTTGTCAAAAGTAAAGAATGGAGAAAACTGATAGATTCCGAGGCTTACGCCGAATTAAGACGAGGAGATCCCAAGCTAAAACAATATGGTTATGTTGAAACTGAACAAGAAGAAGCAACTGTTTTAAAGATATTTGAGCAGTTGGTAGAGGACGTAGATTTAGTAAAGGTCATAGATGCCATTAACAAATAAAAACAAGTTGGAGAGATTGGACAATTTAACATTTTTGATACATGAATTTCTAACTAAACCAAAACCAGTAGCGCAAGAGCCAACAACGTTAGAGAATTTTTCTAAGCTGTCTCGAGAAATAGATAGATTTTACGGTTTAAATGGGAATATTTCAAAAGAGGAGGAAAAGGGTGATTAAAAGAGGAGACAGGTTGGCTTTTGTAGTGGGCTTAATAGTTTTATTAGTCGTAGGTCTGGTAATAGGTTTAATTTTGAAAGGAATTGTAGGTTTACTGGTATGAGTGTAGATACAGCAATAGACAACGATCAATTACCGGCAAATCACCAGGACGCTGGGGATGTTCATCCGGGATTCTATGATGCTATTGATAATAAGGGTCGGAAATACATATTTAAAAATACATTGGCTAAAAGTAATAATTTACAAGTAGAAGCATATAAGGAGGCAATGAAAAATGGTTGAACGAAAACAAAAATCTTATAAACAGATATGTGTTCAAGATCCTTGTCCTCGGAATAAGGGAAAGCCACATGAATTTATAGAAGATAGTATTAAGTATTGTTTTTACGTGATGGAGAAGATAAAAAATGGCAAAAACTAAGAAACAAATTAAAAGAGAAAAATTACTAGACAAGTTTTATGAGCAAAAAATGGAGTTTGATGTTGCAAAAATAGCACTTGACGAAATAAAGCAGGAGGTAGTAAAGGTGCTTATGGACTGTCCAGACCAAAAAACAGAAACGGCTAGCGCCATGTTTTCGCTACGAAGGTATGCAAAGTATGAGTACAGCAAAAAGGTCGACAAGAAAGAACTAGAAATGGAAACAATTAAAGAGATTTGGAAAGGTATGAAAAAAGATGAGGAAGTTGACGGCACAGCGGAACTCATAAGTGAATCATTTTCGCCGGTAGTAAAGGAATAACGTGGACGATAAATTATATGATGCAATAGCTAGAATGATACTTGTTGAGGTAACAGATGAGTATGGAATTATAAGACCAAATCCTTTAGCAAATGCGCTGAGAATGTGGGCAAGTGATAGTGCCAACGTAGAGAAAATGGTTAAACTGGTAGCGAAAAAGGTAGATATGAAGATTTTAGTAGAAAAGGTATCGGAGAATGTGATAAGCAGTTTTAGTGGTTGGAAAAGTGATACTACTAAAGAGACCTTGAATAATATGGTGATAGAAAAGGTTGCGGATAAATTGGCTGAGGAGAAATTAAAAGAGTTAATATGAAATTATTAAACTTTTTATTTGGAATAGTAACAGGAATATTTTTAACAGCGTTTGGTATTGGTTTATGGACTCATTTTAATGGTAGTGCTTGGGAACTTCTGTTTTTTTATATGTTGGTACTTGTACTTTATGCGGCTACTGCTGCAGAAATAAGTTAGAAAAAACGATGAAAAACTATAAAAATATAACATACGAAGGGTATCACCCCCGCATATTAGTAACCAAAGAGTTTACCGAAAAGAATAATTTTAAGTATTGTAGAACTCAAGAAGAAATATTAGAAGAAGCGAATGGGGAAGGCGATTTCTTAGGGTTTGGCAAAGGAATATTAATAGATTACTTAGACTGGAAAAACGCCAAAGAATTTTACGAAGATGAGTTTGTTAAAAAGGTAGAGGGGGGTAAGGAAAAAGCCCCCGAAGCTATAAATGACATTTATCAGACAGTTCAAAACTTCTTAGACTATATGGTTTTTGGTTGGATGAAAGCTCTGGATGAAAGGGGAATTTCTGCTAGTAGAACAATAAACAAACTTTCCGCTTGGCTGTGGATTTTAGGTAGGGAAGATCTAGCAAAAATGATTGATAATGATGATTTGTACAATCCTTATGGAACTCCCGCATTAATCAAATTGTGTGGGGAGTTGGATATTGAGGCTCCAGAAGATTTAATAAAATTTTCAAAGGTGCGGGTCTAAAATTAAGTATTTGCTGGATATGTTGGGTTTCTTACTTGTTACGCGACTTATCCATCAAGTTCTTAATCGTGCCTAACGGCGTGGTTTACTTGGCGGTTTGGTGGGGGTGTCTACTCCCATTGCCATGGGCACCGGACTATGGTAGAGAACGAGCTACCATGCGGATTAAACCCCTGCCCCCTGCTAAACTCGTTATTTGAAAATTGAATATTGGTATGCGGGTCGTCTAATAGAGGACTGGGGTTAATTGCCCAATGCAAGGTGACTATACGAGTGTCAGCCCCCGAGAAAGGGTGATAGCGAAACTCTCGGCAAATCCTTGCCCCGCACACGAGTATTTAATCGGACGGCGAGTTGCAAGGGTGAAAATGTCCGGAAGGAAACCTACGTGAGTGAAAATCTTACTAGGAGCATAAAAGGATATTGCTCTGAAACATCGGGTTACACAGAGGGGCAACCGCGCTGGTAGCGCCAAGACCAGCAAACTTAATGAGTATTTAATTTAAAGAAAGGTCTATATGGATGAAACAAAAAACATGAGTCCAGAAGAAATACACAGCCTTATGGCTAACGCCCTAGTAAATATAAGGGACTTAAAACCATCAAGAGAGCTTAGTATAGCTACAACTCAACTAGAAGACTCTTTGATGTGGTTCAACAAAGACAGAACCATAAAAGGTGAGTTAACACCAACAGAAACGCACATTTAAAAATTGAATATTTCTTGGGTAGGGGTTGTAGCGGACGCGTGTAAATCTGTAAAATCCCCTTCCCAACAAGTATTTAATAAATAGTTTAATTTGAAAGGCGGTGTTAAAAAGTTATGTTAAAAGGAAGAACCAAAATGACTAAAGGCGGAGATTTTGAGACCCTACCAGAAGACTCTTATATAGTTCAAATCGTTGATGTAAACCCAACAACTCTAAGTTTCAAAGGAAAAGAAAAGGATGGTTATGAGTTTAAGTTTGCGATATTGGATGACGAAGAACTACCTGAAGGCGGGGAATCCACTAGAGGAAGGTTACTGTGGTATAAGGTTTCGGACAGTATTAATACGAGATCCAACCTTCACAAACTAGCTGTCAAAGCCCTTAGAAGAAAGTTAACTGATGACGAACAAGATCCTGAAAGCAAGAAACGTCTTAATCTAAACAATCTTATAGGTTTGCAGATTACTGTGGAGATAGAAAACAACGAAGATGATGAAGGTAGAGTTTGGAGTAACATTGTGTCTATTTCTAAAGTAAAAGCCAAAAATGAATTAGAGCCTGTTGATTATGACCCTGAAGAAGACGAAGTAATCAAGACTTCCACAAGGGCTGCGGATGATGAAGATGATGAGGATGACGATGATGACGAAGATTTGGACGAGGACGAAGACGATGACGAAGATGATGAGGATGACGACCCGTTACCAAATCCTGCTCTCGATGCGTTAATGGAAGACGATGATGACGAGGACGAAGATGATGAGGATGATGAGGACGACGAAGACGACGACGATGACGAAGATGATGATGATGATGAGGACGATCTTGAAGAAATCGAGTTGAAAGCGGCTGCAGATAGGGCTAAGAAGAAGCTCGCTAAAAAGAAAGCAGCAAATGCGAGAAGGAAAGAGTTGAAGGGATCTAAGAAAGGGACTAAAAAGAAAAAGACTAAATCTAAGTCTAAGAAGAAGTCGAAAAAGAAAAAAACTAGAAAATAGTTTTTTACTGGGGGAGTCCGTTTGAAAGTTACGGACTTCCCAAGGAGAAAATTAATGCCAGTAACATACGAAAACAGTTTATATAAAGGAAAAGTCACTCTTATTTTCGAGGGGCGTAGGCATAGGTATATCTGGGAAGAAAAAGACCGAATTATAAAATCTGTTACTACAGCTTTAAAAATAATAGCTAAACCTGCACTTATTCAATGGGCTGCTAACATGGCTGTCGAGTATATGAAGAAGGTAATTTCCCCTGGGCAACCCTATGATGAACTAGAACTAGAGGAAATATGGGAACGGGCTAGATTCCACCACAAAGACAGAAAGGTTCAAGCAGGTAAAGTAGGTACTATCTTACATAAGTGGGTTGAGAACTACATCAATTGGAAAGTAGGTAAAATTGATCCCAAAACCGGTAAAAAAACAAAGAAGCCACCTTTATCGGTAAACAAAAAGTTGCAGAAAGCGGAGAAGAAGTTTAAAAAATGGGTTAAGAAAAATAATGTCGAGTTCCTAGTCGCAGAACAGGTTGTCTTTTCTAGGAAGTATATGTTCTGCGGAACCATGGATTTTATTTGTAAATACAAAGGGAAGAAATATATTGGGGATCTAAAAACCAGTAGTGGGATTTACCCGGAAATGGTGATGCAAGCAGCCGCCTATCGGTGTGCGAGAGAAGAAGAATATCCTAAAGAAAAATATCGTGGTCAGTTGGTCATCAGAATTGGGAGGGAGGACGGGGTTGTAGAAGTAGGAATTTGTAGGGGTAAAAAGAATTATCGAAATCACCTTAGAGGATTTGTATATGCACTCCACTTGTCCAATATATTTGATGATTTGAAGAAATTCGTACCAGATAGACAGTAGTTTTTATTTTAACCTTTTAAGGAGGTGTATTTCAATGACCAAAGAAGAATACGTTGCAGCACTCAAAGAAAATGCTGACTATGCTCTAGCAGAGGATGCCTCTGAGGAGGAAAAAACCGCTTTTGAGGAAGCTAAAGCTGAATTAAAAGACGAGGGTGAAACTCCCGCAGAGTAAAAGATAGCCTCCTGCTCAAAGGAGTAGGAGAGTGTTTTTTACACAAGTAACATGAGAAATATATTTAAAAGAAAACCAAAAATAGATCCCGAGAGGGCTAAAGAGCAACAGGAGTTAGCAAGGATTTTAAGAGTCTCTACGGGAAATAGGCTGCTTCAGATTGATAATATCTTGCATGATGCCATCAAGGGGCAACACTTAAAAAAGAGTCAATTAATATCTCTTTTAAGGACAGAGTTTTTAACTTTTCTCGCTAAGAATTTCGTTTCTATAAATGATTATCAGCAGACCCTCGTTACCAAAAACGAGCTTTTAACTGTAGTCATGGTGCTTGCTTCCAAGAACAGAAACTCAATAAAAATTTCTATGAAAGATTTGGTTGGATTTAAGACGGGCGACTTTAGTGTAAAGTATCACAAAGGAAAAAGTAATGAGGATTTTACAATTACTTTGGAAAAGATAAAAAAGAAATGACCAAAATACCAAAGATTAGAAAAACAAAACTAGCTGGAACGCAGATAGCTAACAGGGTTGCCCGACATCAAAATGATGCACACATTAGGGCGTTAAGAAGGAAGTTAAGTAGGAACAATCTCACCCCCGTTTATAGGGAGGTGTTAGAAAAAGACTTGGAAATAAGTACGCATAAAGCAAAAGAACTTATTAAACAATTCAAGAAATTGCATGGAATAAAGTTACCTCTTAGAGAGGAGATCCCACTTAAAAAGAGAAACAAGTTGGGTTTTGTTATTGGTCTGATCCTGATTGCAGTAATTATTTTGACAATTGTGAGTTTAGTAACATGAAAGAAGTAATAACAACAGAAAACAGACCAATAAAATTATGGCTTGATGATATAGAAGAAGGGGCTTTAGCACAAGCCAAAAACCTCGCAAACTTGCCTTTTACATTCAAGCACATTGCGATTATGCCGGATGCACACCAAGGCTACGGAATGCCTATCGGCGGAGTATTGGCTACTCAAGATGTGATAATTCCCAATGCGGTAGGAGTCGATATTGGTTGTGGAATGTGCGCTGTTAAAACGAATCTGACTGAGTTAGATACAGACACTTTGAAAAAGATAATGAGTCGAATTAGGGAGGTTGTGCCTGTAGGATTTAATAAACACAAGAAGCCTCAAAATGTAGACTCAATGCCCGGAGTAGTAAACTATCCTGAGGTTGTGGGGATTGACGAGATGCCCATAGTGAAAAGAGAGTTTCAGAATGCTTTTTATCAGGTAGGAACTTTAGGTGGGGGGAATCACTTTATTGAGATTCAGAAGGGTAATGATGGTCACATTTGGATAATGATTCATTCTGGTAGTAGAAATCTAGGATTTAAAGTAGCAAAACACTACAACGATCTCGCAAACGAGTTGAACCAAAAATGGCATAGCTCTATACCAAAAGAGGAGGAGTTAGCCTTTTTACCTATGAACTCAAAAGAAGGCAAGTCTTACATTAGGGAAATGAATTACTGTGTAGAGTTCGCCTTGTCCAACAGGAGTCTCATGATGGACAGGGTGATTGAAATAATGAGTGGGGTTAAAGAATTCACTAGCGTTGGTGATGTTGTAAACATCGCCCACAACTACGCCAAGATGGAAAATCACTTTGGTCAAAACGTAATGGTTCACAGAAAAGGTGCTACGTTAGCCAGAGAGGGTACCGTTGGCATCATCCCCGGATCTCAGGGCACTAGATCCTTTATCGTTAAAGGAAAAGGAAACAAAGAATCTTTTGAATCATGTTCTCACGGTGCAGGTAGAAAAATGGGTAGAAAACAGGCAAAGAAAACTCTGAACTTAGAGGAAGAGCAGAAAAAGTTGGAGGGTATTGTACACTCAGTCAGAACAGAAAAAGACTTGGACGAAGCCCCCGGATCTTACAAAGATATTGAGACGGTCATGGAAAATCAAACAGATCTCGTAGATATTTTGGTAGAACTAACGCCGTTAGGAGTAATCAAAGGGTGAGTGGAAATAAGAAGTTAATATACATAGAAAGTGGTAATTAAATTTTTGGAGTTATTAAATGAGTAAGTTAAAAGAAAAATGCTGGCATTTAGGTAATGCTGTAATAGAGAGGTTGTTAGATGGGTTTGGTATAGGAACAGACCCTGATAACGGCACGCAGTACATCTACTGGTCAGGGAAAAAAGACGAGAATAATATAGCTTTAACGGACAGAGTATTTTTTAGATGTGAGTTTGACAAACACTACATAACCATCAATGAAGTGACGGGGTTAATCCCAAAAAACAAAGCTAAACATTATAGAGTATGGTCAAGAAAGGGCAGGTGTCCTGGGTGTGGAGTAAGCACGGGATCTAGACATTCAAAAGGGTGTCTAACACGAAAATCTTTGCTCAAGAAAATAAATGAAGAAACAATATCCATTAGTAAGGTAGAGGATACCCTACCCGACTTTGTTAACTGGCTAGTTTTGGAAGACGATTTTATTGAAGCAGAAAAGGATACAAAACCCGAAATGGTACAAACCTCTTTGAAGTTTTTGTTGAAAAAAATAGAACAATACGAAACCAACAAGGAAGAAAAAGAATGTTCCTTTGGTGGCGAGTGTGCCTGTGATGACGAGGACTGCATAAAAGAAAGGGAGGCATGGCAAGCGGGAAAAAGATAGAAAATAAGAATGTGTTGGGAATACATGGTGAGAAATGCCCACATTGTTTAGGTGGTAAATGCGAATGTTTATGTACTACTTGCAGACCAACCAACACCGAGGAAGTAGACTTCCCAAAGGATATGCCCAAGTCAAGAAAACTATTAAGGAAACTTCGTTCCATCCATTACGGAGGTAAAGAAATGAACTTTATAAAAATGACAGAGCATAACGAATGGGAGGGGGAGACTTGGAATTTCTGGTTACAACTAAACGGGAATGAAGAAGCTATAAGAAAACTGATCAAGTTAGTAAAAGAAGATGGCGACCATACATACAGTTTCGATTTAGAATCCACGAACGAAAAAGAAATAGACATTCTAGTAGACCGAGAGGATAACAACTCTTATATGGCACTACACAACAAAGTTAGTGGTGCTTTCAACATTGAGCGTTTAATAGGAGAGATAAAAGACGGGGTCTCAATAAGCGAGGATTTAATATACAAAGGTCAAATAAAAAACTATTTTAAGGAGGTAAAGGAATGAGTTTGCCAACAGATGGGTCCTTATTTTGTAGTCAATGTGATGTCTATAACATAAATCCAGACAATTGTTTTTGCGATAATTGCTTACAAGAGATAAAAGAAAACTATTTAGATAACTTCCAAGAGTGGTTGCATCCCCGTAGCAATGCTTTGCAAGGCGACATAGAACAATATAAAACCGACACTAAGGAGGTAAAGGAATGAAAACATTTTTAATTATAGCTGGAATACTTGCTGTACTTGGCGCGGTATTTTTTATTTGGTTGGGAGTGTCTTTATACCAACTAACTAAAGCTATAGCTGAAGACGAGGGGTTTTAATGGAATGAAAAAAATCAAACTGAATTTAAAAACGAATATAGATTTAAACACCTTGATTGACACACGTCTTTTAGTACAGGCAAATAGTGGCGGTGGTAAATCTTGGCTTATTAGAAGGATTTTAGAGCAGTCTCATGGAAAAGTGCAACAAATAGTTATAGATTTGGAGGGGGAGTTCTCAACATTGCGGGAGAAATATAATTATGTTTTGGCTGGTAAAGATGGGGATATTCCTGCAGAACCTCGAAGTGCGGCACTTCTGGCTAGAAAACTTTTAGAACTTAATGTGTCCGCTATCATTGATCTTTATGAACTGGACCATTATCAGAGGAAACACTTTGTGAAATTGTTTTTAGACGCTCTTGTAAATGCTCCTAAAAAGTTGTGGCATCCCTGCCTTGTTATAGTTGATGAAGCCCATGTATTTTGTCCAGAGAAAGGATCTTCCGAGGCTGCGAGTTCCGTTATAGACCTTTGTACTAGAGGGAGAAAAAGGGGATTTTGTGCCATCCTTGCTACCCAAAGACTTTCTAAACTTCATAAGGATGCTGCTGCCGAATGCAACAATAAATTAATAGGTAGAACAGGACTGGATATTGACAGAAAACGCGCAAGCGAAGAATTAGGTTTCACATCTAAAGAACAAAACCTCTCGCTAAGAAGCCTAGCGGCGGGGGAATTTTATGCTTTTGGTCCGGCTATTTCTACCGATGTTATAAAAGTTAAAGTTGGTGACGTTAAGACTTCCCATCCAAGAGCAGGTTCAAGAATACTAACATCTGCGCCAACCCCACCAACGAATAAGATTAAATCCGTTCTAAATAAAATGGTTGATCTTCCTAAAGAAGCAGAGGAAGAAGCGAAAACTATAAACGAATTAAAAATACAATTAAGAAATTCTAAAAGAGCTTTGACGGTGGCTAAAAAGATTACAGGAAACACGGACCCTAAAATTGTTGAAAATGCTGTTATACGCGCAGAAGCGAGAAAGGATAAAGAGTTTTCTGTGGAAAAGAACACGTTTATTAGAAAAATTAATGGTCTTAGGAAAGTTATAGAAAAAATCAATCTAATTGTTTCAAAGGAAATAGGAAACAAAGTGGAAATGGTTCTACCACCAATAAAGGTAATACCCGCTTACAGGAAACCAGTTGAACCAAAAGCTATTCCCGTCAAAGTCCCAGAATTTCCTTATGTGGAAAACGAAAAACCAATAACTGGCGGTGCTTTGAGAATGTTGGAAGTTTTAACTAGCAGGTATCCGATGACATTTACTAAATCCCAACTGGCTACTTTATCTAAACTTTCCCCCAGGAGTGGAACCTACAGTACTTATGTTTCAATACTCAGGACAAGAGGTTTTATAGAAATAGATAGGGGTATAATTTCTATTACTGATGAGGGGCTTGCTCAAATGGAGGGAAAAACTATCAATAAAATTGATTCCGAAGGTGTTGTAGAGATGTGGAAAAGGAGTTTGAGGGGAGGAGCCAGAAGAATGTTTAATGTACTAATAGATATTTATCCAGATACTATTAGTAAGGAGGAATTGGCAGAAATGGCGGGCTTAGTACATACTAGCGGAACGTTTGGAACGTATCTTAGTATGTTGCGTAGCAATGGGCTTATTGATGTGCAAAACAGTACTGTAACTGCGTCTGAAAATTTATTTGTGGATAACCTATGAATTTTAATTATGTTCTCATAAGTAAAAACGGATCAATTGTAGGAATTAGGTGTAACTTCTGTAATCTAACCAGTTACAATCCGACGGATGTTAAAGAAAGATATTGTGGGAATTGCAACGTGTTTCACGAACAGAAGAAAATTAGTGCGAAAAGGAATCCCCCCAGGTAATTGGTAAACTTTTATGTACAAATTAAGACCATACCAACGGGATGCCGTAAAGAAATTAGTTTGGAGTCAAAAGCTGCCCGGAGCCGACCTTTGCGTTCTTCCTACTGGTGCAGGAAAATCTATAGTAATCGCGGATCTTGCCCATAAGATTAAGGGGCATATTCTTATTACCCAACCAACAAAAGAAATATTGGAACAAAATATCAACAAAATGTCCACAATTGTTGATGACTCCGAAATTGGCGTGTTTTCGGCTTCCGCCGGAAGAAAAGACATAGGGTTATACACATTTGCAACAATACAATCTATCTACAAACACCCCGAATTGTTTGAACATTTTAAATTTGTGCTTATTGATGAGTGTCATTTAGTGAATCCTAAAAAACCTAAAAGTATGTATATGACTTTTCTTAAAAACATTGGGGGTCCTAAAGTTGTGGGTTTTACAGCAACTCCGTATAGACTTGACGTTACTTACGAGAATCTCGGTAACAGGATTTTTATTGCACATACCGCTACTAAATTAATAAATAGAACGAAAGGGCATTTCTGGAAGAGGGTAGTTTACAACATAAATATAAGTGATTTGATAGATCAGGGATATTTAACTGGCTTGAAATATATAGATAAAACCATCCTAGACCATGACCAAATACCCGTATTAAAACACGCATCGGATTTTGATTTGAAAAAGTTTGCGAATCAGATGTTTGAGGAAGAAGACAAGATGGTTGAGGCAGTTTTCTTTGCAGAGGAGTTGTGCAATCATGTATTAGTTTTTTGCGCTACTGTGAAACAAGCAGAATGGCTCCAGACACAAGTTCGCGGTTCGGAGGTAGTTACAGCTAAAACTAAGAAGAAAGACCGGGAGCGGGTCATAGAGGGCTTCAGAAGTGGGGAAATAAAGACAGTTTTCAATGTGGGGGTACTAACTACAGGCTTTGACTTTCCGGAGTTGGATGGAATTGTCCTTTTAAGACCTACAAAATCAATAGGTCTTTACTACCAAATGCTGGGACGTGGGGTTCGATCAGCGAAAGGAAAGGATGGTTGCAGGATAATCGACCTTACCGGAACTGTCAAATTCTTGGGGAAGGTGGAAAGTATTAAAATGGTACGTAGAAGAATGTGGGAGTTAGAATCAGAAACTAGAGAAAACTGGCATCTAAAACCACTCTACAATATAAAAATTGATGGTAACAAAAAGAAAAATAGACATTCATTTAATAGACATTCATTTATAAGATAAAAGCCCTGTAGGGTAGAATATGTGCTTTGCACGATTGGGCTACTTACAGGGCTTTTTTATCAGATCAGATCACCATAATGTTGTTACTTTATTCTGTTTATTGGTTGTGTAGTTTTCAACCTCAAAAAGATGTTACCAATAGCATTAATTAAGCCTATGTAATTACCCATTTCTGGGGAAGGTTCAAACCCACCAAACCCGAAAAACATTGCAACCGCAACAAAACCTGTCAATATGTTAAACCAGAAAGTTGTAGACATTATTAATGCTTTGCCTTCCTGTAATAAGTTTTTATCCATTACCCTCACCCCCCTTTAGTTTTTCCTCTGTACTTTCACCCTTTTCCGGCACTTCCTCTATTGGAGTGATAAGTATCTGCACACGCTTTCGCATAAGATTAAAGTCTATGACACCCTCATTAAACCTTGCCAGTTCGTTAATTAACTCACCCATCTTTTCCTCCCTGATTTCATCCTTTTTCAGCAAAATCTCATTAGCTTTTTCCGATTTATCCAGTAATCTCTTAACTTTCTTGTGGTCTCTTTTCCAGTTACCACGGCTTTTTCGTACTCCCTTGAGTGTTTCCTTCAATTCGGCTATCGCCTCGGATTCTGGCTTCACATTTATGTCGTCAACCCATATAATTTTGGATTTATCAAAAGGATCCACATAGCCACTATAGCCGTTTCTCCTGTCACGGGGCTTTAGAAACACTCCGAAATGGAGATGGGGACCTGTAGAGTTTCCAGTATTACCTGAAACTCCTATAACATCCCCTGCCACAACCCGCCTCCCTACCTTATAATCTGAAAGACGCTTTAGATGGGCGTAGATGACCCCACAATCGTTGTTCTCTATCTTTATGTAGTTACCATACCCCGGACCATCGTAAGCGGATTCTATGACCGTTCCCGTAATACAGGAAGTAAGCGGAGTTCCTGTATCTAAGGCGTAATCTAAGCCGTTATGACCAAGAAGACCCCATCTACCGTAAATAACCACAGGACGTACTTCTTTGCCGTTGATTGTAAGCCAATGATCGTTTCCAAATGGTTGGGATAAAGGGAAGTCTCCTATAAAAAGACCCTTCTGTAGCTTTACTGGAGCAAGCATATTGTAATTATATCACCAATGAAATTTATTTTATTTTGAAAGGATTGATAATTGTAGTAATAATCGCGGCTACCGCCCCCATTACTGAGGAGATTATTTTTATATTAGTAACTCGGGCTTGGAGTGTTTTTATATCTCCTCTCATGTTGGCTTGCTCAATTTCTATATGTTTTAAACTCTGGATCACACTCCCTTTAAACTCCGCCATATTGAGTTTGTACCCTTCCTCATAAAATCCGCGACTTCTTTTTTCGTTGTTTTCCAAATTATCCTTCATTGGTTTGATACCCCCGCTACAACTTTTATATCTGCCTTTAAAACACTTTCTACTTTCTTGACATTTGCTAGAGTTACCCCTGCTAGTTTCTTCACATTTGATGGAACCAATTCAATTTCTATCTGTTTTATCCAATGGTGGTAGATCTGTTGCGTCCCACCACCAGGAGCAGCATCAGCAGCAGCACCGTTTGTAGAAGACCAAAACTTATCTGTCTCACCACCTTTGTATGTATTTTGATAGGCAGTTCCTACGTCTACACTTATCAAAAGATCATCCTCACCGGTATAATCGTAGTCTGCCCAATCAGTCCATTGGGTACTACCAGTAGGAACAGTTATAGGGGCACCCCCAGATTCTTTAAGCTGGACTTTATTTCCCCCCACCATATTAAAGGTTGCACCATCTCTTTTACCTATATAAGCAAGATCTAATGTTGTTGTTCCCCCGGAATTACTTTCAAATTGAACTCTTATTTTTACACCAACTACATCAGTAAGTACCGAAGCTTTTATAATAAACCTGATATGGGTATTGGTCATATCAGTACCTCCATCTGCTAGTGTATTGGTTAAAACTACTTGGGTAGCCATTATTAAACGTGCTCCACTTGTACTAATTCAGGTTTAAAATACATCCTATCAGCATGGGTAGCTTTTCCTAGAATTTGAATTACGTCATCTGTTGCACTTGGTGCTGTTTGGGTCATTGCTCCAGCAGTTAAAGATAAGTATATTAAACCTCCAACAGTCCACGTCCAAGTATCGTCTCGCGCTACTCCTATCAGAAGAAAACTACCGGAGGCATCTGCAGCGATAGTGGCTAGACACAAATGAGTCGCAGAGGAAGTTGCAATAGCATCTGCATCTGCTTTCCACATCTTCCCATCAGATTTAATATAACAGGCATCCCCGAAAACCAAGTTTTCTCCGGCAGTCCCGGGTACTTTTATGCCTGTAGCAGTATGGTCGGAACTTGGGACTTCGGTTATGGTGACGCTAGTTACATCTATGGCATCCACATACGCCTTAATTGATTGTTGGGTGGCTAACGCCGTAGCGGAATCTGTAGCCAGGTCATCTTCATCCAAAATGGAAGATACTGCTGTTGTAGCACCAAGAATTAAAAGTTGTGTACCATCGGCTGCTGCTCCAATTCCTAAACGCGCGAACTGAGGTGTATCAGAAGTTCCCAAGCCCAACGTAGTTCTTGCTGCAGCCGCGTTAGCGTCATCTATAATAGAGGCTCCAAAGGTAGATACAGTAACATCGGCAGCACTAATATCTAGAGTTCTAGCAGCATCACCTGTAGTTAATGTAAAAATTCTATCAGCAGTTAGATTACTTCCCGGTTTTATTATTAAATCGTGTGAAGCATTTGTATCTAATAAATGAAGTCCTACGTTGGGGAGTGTTAAAGTTAACATTCCAGAAACATTATCTGAGTTGTCTATAATTACACCCGAATCCTGTACTCCTTTTGACCCACCATCTCCGCGAACAACTGCATTATCAGCCATCACGGCTGCTGCCGTTACATCCCCTGCTCCTGCACCATCGGCTCCCTTGTTACCTGTTCTTGTAAACAGAACGCTTATCGGATCTGTATCACTAAACGTCCCGTTAGAAACAACGTGGGTTACTACAACATCCCTATATCCTGTATCATCTGTAACTGCACCAGTAATACTAAATACCGCAAAAGTGGAGGGCGTACCAATTTTCATTATGAAAACTGTCCCTGTAATGTTTGGGTCTGTGGAATCATCCCAAGAATCTAAAAATGAGGAAACATCAGCTCCCCCGTCTTCTAAATCATCTATAAAAAGTTTCGTGACGCTTGCTATTACAGCATGGTTAAAGCGCAAATTTCCACTCCCCGGATCGGAGTCGGTAATTGTGGTATCGAAATTATAAAGAAGTCCTGCTGAAATGCCGTCCTCTCCTACCGGACCCGCGTCTCCCGTGTCTCCTTTGTCTCCTGTCGCCCCTGTTGATCCGGTGGCTCCTTTTTCTGCTAAAGTATCCCAATCAGTAGGCGAGCCTGTTGGTTCTTCTGTTGTTGAAGTTGTATTAACTATCCAAGCAATCCCATCATTTTCCACCGCCTGGTTTTTTGTATAAGTACCAGCGCCCCAAGCACCTTTCCACTCTATTCCGGAGGAAAGTGGTTGCCAATATGTGGCATCTGGGGGAGTATCTCCCGTACTGTTAGCAATACAAATATAACTGCTCGATAAGTAGTCAACTATATCTCCTATTGTGTAGGCAGTTGCCCCAGACCATGTTCCTTTTGCTAATGTACTTAAATTCTTTGTCATGTTATTTTAGTTTTTAAACTCCAATTATTAAACCCGTCTTGATACACAAGCACCTGATCCTCACTTTCCCCCACCAAAATCTGATGCCCATCAGGAGTTTGTATTTCTAAGGAATCCCCCTGCTGTGCAACCTTAGTTTTAAGAGTACTACTGGGAGCTGCAATTTTGGTTTTGTTAGTCCAAGCCATAATGTTTATTTTATATCAACTCGTTATGTTACCACACATACTAAACTTGGGTTTCCGCCGTCTTGATAAAAAGCACCTGCGGTTAGTCCTCCAGTAATGGCTGCTGCATTATTAGCATAGGTGGGTAAACTGACTACGTGTAACTTAGATGTAGGAGTCGTTGTTCCAATACCAAAATTACCACCTTGCAAAAATCTCGCTACCTCAGACCCATCCATATCAAATACTAAGTCCGTGCTTGAAACTGCATTATCGGGGTCTGCCGCTATAGTTAATTGTGAGTTGCCAACTTTTACTATTCCAAAGTTTCCGCTGTCATCTACCAACTTTATACACGCATTAGGTCCAGTAACGGTAATTATGTCTGCGACATTTTGTGTTGTTCTTGCTGGTGTTCTCGCCATATTATTCTTATTAAATAATAAATACCTTTATAGTAACCTCATCTTACCCAAACCATAACATGAGCATCTACGTCAACATCAATAGTATCAGTACGATTAAATCTAATTTGACGAGCGCCAGGGGAACGAAATCCAGTATCCTTCGGACTTGCATCGTCACAAACTGCTGAGATACCAACTACTTCATTAGGGACAAGCGATGAATCCAATATCAAAACAAACTCATCGTCTTCATCGAAGACTACATGAAACTGATAGACCCATAAACTTCCTAACCTAGTAAGTGTACCACCATTAACTGCTGTTTCTCCTTGGGCTGGATTAGGTTTGTCATAAACCAAACTTGTACTACCTGATAATTTGGTAATTAAAGTGTTATCAAATGGTACTGTGTGAATTCCTCCGCTTTGTCTTCCCATACTACTTGTTAGTAAATAATAACGCCTTCACAGTAACCTCGCCCTCAGTCCGGGCAGTTACGTTAACATTCAACCATCGAAGGGCATTAATATTAACCTCCAGTAATCTAAAGTCGTCTGCTGTAGCTACAGATATTCCTGTATCTCCATCTATGGCGCTGTTATTTTGCAAGTCTACAACTGAAATATAATCCCAATGGTTAGTTACTGATTGAACTGCATCAAAATCTGGAGCGTCTTTGGAGATCGAACCTTGTATCTTTATTGTGAGAGCAGCATCACCGCCACCGTCAGTTGCTAAACTTAGGAGGATATTTCTAAATTCTTGTACATTTATATCAACTCCCTTACCAGTTGTGCTCGCAGCATCCAAAATAGTAAAACTATTATATACTTTTGGTAATGGTCCTTCTGTTCTACTCATAGGTTATTGTTTTAATAATACCTCCTAAAATTAATAATGTCTATTACACGCGGGGTTTTTGAATGGAACTCCGCTCTCAAACCATTAAGATTCTATTAATCAGGAACAACGGCTGTTACTACTGCGCCTATCGCAGTAAAACCTTGACCCATCCACCCAATCGTACCATCTATTTTGGTAAATCTGTGGATCTCACTTCCTGCAGCAATAGCGTATTCCTTTGTACCATCACAATCTTCAGAGTTGATTTCCTCGGCTGAAGTTGCAGGTGTTCTTATTTCATGCCCTGCGGCATTAGCAACTATTGTGATCTCAAATCCATCGGGAACACTTGATAAAGCAGGGAGAACTAAGAAATCAGTAACACCATTAACGTTAGCACCAACGGCTACCAAACTAACACCAGCGGGGATCATGTTTACGGCTGCGCCCTCTGCATCGTCTGGGGTTAAAGAAACTACAGCGCCACTAGGCACGGCATTAAAGTCTGAAGATGTCGCACTACCCTCATTTACATACATAATTATGTTGGCAGATGCGTCTGTATCAACGAACACACAACTTTTAGCATAGCCAGCAGAACCATCTGTAGGAACTGTGGTACCAGTACAACGGAGTATATTCCCACTTGGGTCATATTCTAGAGTTTGAATATCGATACCATTAATAGTTCTTGCATACCCACCTATTTTTATTGGTCTGTTAAATACCTTGATCATTTTTTTACACCTCCTATATTTTAACTTGATTTTAGGGCAAGGAAGATTTCATGAGTCCCCTCCGAATAAACGGAGGGGAGAACCTAAAAGTTCCTTACCTCATACTACTAGCAGTAACTCTATATAAAGTTACTTGCGTCCTGATTAACTCGTACCATCAAGACTTTTCCATCGTCAAAAGCTTTGGAACCAATACCGATTATACCTTTAGGTAAATCAGCAAATCCCTTTTCTTTGTCTCCGATCTTCAGAGCCATGAATTGTACAACTAAATCAATAGCCCCTCGAATCATAAACACAGACTGTTGTGTTTGAGCACTCCAAATATCTGCAGCTGCAGTTAGAGTTTCAGACACAGCGATATCACCGAATCCAGCAAATACCATGTCTTCCGCAGAAGAACAAGATATAGTTCTCTTTCGGCGAATAAGGAATTTTTTGCTGTTGGCAAGTTCAACATAAGTTGATCCTGCACCAGAAGTCCCTTCAACAGCAGACTTAAGGTTTGCCCTAGCGGCGGCGGCGTTTGCACCTATCAAAACGTTTCCGGCTGCTGTACCGAGAGATGTTTTAAAGGTATAAGTCACCCCACTAATTACAACGGTATCCCCATCGGTAGGCTGGGTAGCTATCTTAAGTTCAGCTGCCCAAGGAAGGTTGTTGTTTTGCACAACCGTAAACCCATGCCAAGGTCCAACAACTCCGTTTTGTAGAACGGAATCACCAAGACCTGTTTCTCTATCGCTTTTTGCTCTCCTCAATTTTGAGACTGTTTGTGGTCCAGCTACATAAGAACGCATTAACGTTTGGAGAGGAGCATCAAAAGAACCAAGTTTACTCTCGGCTTCCCCGAAAACATCAAGGATGTTTACGGGACTAATCTCTAGTGGTCCGCCTGAAACAAGGTGGTCGGCGTTAACTATCTGACCCAAAAAGTTTTGTTCCACTCCGTTTAACAGTCCTTTACGAATTGAGAAAAGAGATTGATTGATTAGATCATAAGGAGTTTGGCTTTTATCAACAATATCGATTTCCTCTGCAGCATACTTAAAAGTATCAACTTCCAAGGTCTGTTTTGTTGCAGTTTTCTGCTCGAAACTGATGTCAGAATAAGGAACATAAGTTCCCATATCTGGGTTAGACAAGATTGGTTTGTGGACTTTTCTACCATTAGTTCGGATTAAATCCTCCAGGGATGTATTTGCTAAGTATATAGCGGAGTTCACCGTGAACAGATCGACCTGCAAATCCCCCCAGAATTCTTGTTTTATGTCATCCATACTTTTTCACCTCTTTCTTAAATTAAAAGTAGTTTAACTCTAAGTTTTGAGGGGGGTAAGAAGAATTATTCTTCTTTGTTTAAGTGTGCCCGTCTGGCAGTCTTAGCTTCTTTCCATGCTTTTTGACCTTCTTCAGTATCTAAGGCAAAGTCAGCAGGATTTAACGCCTTGGACGGATCAACACTCGTCACAACAGAACCCTTTTTGTTGCGTTTAGGAGTCGCGTCTTTCAGACGTTCTTCCTCGTCAAACTCCTTAATTACAGAAACAATGTAAGGCAGTTTAACCGCTTCCCTCACGGAGATTCCTTTGGCTTTGGCTATGTCTTTGACTTCGGTTTCGATCTCCTCTGGAAGATCAAGTTCTTCAAGATCCCTTGCTTCCATCTTTTCCTGAAACTTTTCTTCAGACATCGCTGTGCCCTCAGAAGCATCCTTTTCTTCGGGAGTTTCCCCAGCCGGATCTTCATCTGACTTTTTATCAGAAGTTAATTTTTCAAGCGCTGTTCTGTACTTTCTCTTTTGCCTAATGGCTCCAGAAAGCATACCGGAACTTTTCTTTTCTCGCTCAAAAATCTTGTCAATGAGTTCGCCTTCTGCTTCGTCATCGGGATCTAATTCCATTTCTTCGGCAATCTTTTCCCTTAACTCGTCTTCTTTAACTTCTGCGCTTTTCAATGCCTCCTCTTCAGCTTTCTGCTCCTCGGGAGACAATTCCTCGAGGTTTTCGTCTTTTTTGTCGACCATCGGTCTAACTTTCTTGCCCATAGGGCTAAATTTTTATTTACTATTAAACAATATCACAATTGCGGATGTTTTCACAGATCACTCTGGTTTAACCTTTGTACCACAGTTGGGACATATTATGCCGGGAACTACATTTTCTATTTTCACTTTGTAACCCCTACCCTTGGCAAACTCTTTTGCAAGATCTGCAAAATCGTCTCCGTGCATTTCAAGAGTGTACCTTCTAATCTCGCGTTTACCATCATAAACGACAGCAGTATTGGGTTCTCCATCTTCCTCATCATCATCGGACTCCTCGTCATCATCAGATTCTTCATCATCATCTTCTTCATCTTCTTCATCATCAGATTCTTCGTCGTCTTCTTCTTCTAATTCTTCTTCAGCAAGTTCTATAGCTTCCTCTAAATCCTCTTTGTCGAGTTTGCTATAACCTTTAATTTCCAGTTCTTTTGCGCGAGCTTTTAATTCTTTCATTGTTGCCATGTTTTTATTGTAACGAAAATTGTTACGCTGTCTTCACCCCCTCGGATTCAACCATAATAAGTATGCTAGACATCTGTAAAGCTGTTATGGTTTTAGGAACAGCCTTAAAAGGTATTTTATGTATTTTTAAATTTACTTCTTCTGTTAAGAAAACTTCAAATTCGCCTAATTGTTTTTTTCGGGCATCTCGTGCTTTCTTGTATTTCTTTTTAAAAACCCCCAACTCCTCATCAAAAGTTTCTTGATCTTTTATAGCAAACATCTCTACGCCCCTATCTATATATTTTTGGGGATTACCCTCGTGTTTTTCGGCGTACTTTTTTGCTAACGCTATCCTTTCCTTTTCATAGGCAAGAAAATCCTCGTCAGCCTTGTATGCCTTCTGCAAAGCCATAACCTCATCTTTAATTACAGCGAGGTTTCGTGCCACAGCATAAACAAATTGTAGTCCTGTGAGATTGCCAACGGAGGTTAAACCAGTATTTAAGTTGAGAACTTCTTTCTTAGTTAATTTCATAGTGTTTTACAACATAATTGTATCAAAAGCCATATTTCTTAGCAATTCTCTCAGCTTTCTTTTTACGCAGTTTCTTCAACTTTTCGCGAGGATCGGGATTTTTAGCATCTTCGTAAGCTTTATTGAAAAACCTTTGCAATTGTTTTCTTGTAGCTTCGTTTGACATTTAAAATCTAAAGCCCATGCTTGTCTTTCGCCTTCTGTACTTGCTCTACAGTAGGTTCGGACTTCTCCCTAAAATCAACAAAAGGAGATAACAACTCTCGCAATTTCTTAGCAGCCAGAGATCTAGATCGAACCAATTCCCCCGCCTCTTCATTTTTTAGACCCTCAAGATCCCCGATTAACTCCAATTCCTCTATTTTTTCAATTATAAACTCTTGAAATTGCTTAAAGAGACCATCATCCTTTAGTTGTTTAATAAGATCTGGTGAAAGTGACGACATATACGAATATTATACAACAATTTACAAACCGAAATTCTTCCGTGTCTTTTTCATTTTTTCCCTTCTTTTATAGATCTTAGCTTTCCTTTTTAAGGCTTCCGTAGCGGGGTCTTTATGTTCCAGAGAAGTTAGGGAGTATCGCGCACCATCCATTAAATGATTAAAAATATCTTCTGGTATATTCGGAGAGATAGTTTGACCTAATCTGTCTGTAGCCCAAGTATAATTCCTGTACTCTTTAATTATATTGACACTCCTTTTAGTAACGCTAATCGGGAGGTCTTGAACAACTTGAATTCCCTGTCGTATAGAGTCTTTCCCTTTTACCGCACCCCTTATATTAACCCCGTAAGAATATATCTCATCTATACTTTTAGGTTCAGAGGAATCTGCTATTACCAAAGTAGAAGGATGTTCCAACAGTTTTATATGATCTGCTATTTTTCTGTTACCCATCCCCGTTTGATAGAGCTGTTCGTCCAAAATATAACCCCCATTCAAATAATGAACATCTAAAAGAGCTGTGGGATCCAGGGTATAACCAAAATCTAAACCCCGCCTTTCTATTCTAGCCTCATGGGGTACATCGTCTATAATTTTCCATCCAGTATAAATTTTACCCTCTAATTCCCCAAACTCTCCCAGACCATAAACTTTCCACCAGTTAGTTCTATTTTTTCTTGCTTCTATTGATTTGACAATGGATTTTGGTAAAGCCTCATTATCTTCGTAATTCACAATAATATGTTGATAATCGCTTCTCTCAACAAGAATCTCATCCGAAACCCAGAATTCAGCAACAGGGTTGAAGTCAAGAAAAACAAACTCTCTAGTCCTCACCTCCAACTGCTCAAAAGTCTCGTAAGGAACGTTATTGCACTCATTTATAAAAAGTCTGTCCCTCCTAGGACCACGAACCTTCGCGGGCTGATCTGCAGAGAAAAACTCTATTTGGCTTCCAGTTTCAAAAGTGTAAATAAAATCAGTACCATTCCATCTACCCTCCCTGAAGTATCGAAGACCCATCATTATCTCCTTAAAGTCCCTCATAGCACCTTTCTTAAGGTGGGGCATACTTTCTGATACAACGCTTGTAATTGTGGGAACTATGTCCGCTTGAGCTAAATCTATTAGATAAATTAAAATACTGTAGGTTTTAGAAGACGAGGTTCCGCCTTGAATAATCCTAAGTCTGGCATCCAACGCCCTAATCTTATTTGTCGCTGTTGTTATTCCTGGAGCTTTTTGCATAGTTAAATAATGGAATTGGTTTATCTCCAGAAGTTAAATCAGATCTCTCTTTCATTCCGTGATTGGCTGATAGTATTAATTTGGCTATTGTAGAATTGTAAGTACCCTCAAGACCTCGGTCCATCAATCTCTGTTTCTGTTCTACTTTTATATCTTCTAGTGCAAGAGCAAACTTTGGGAACTTCTTTGCCCAGTTGTACATAGTTTTTTCATCAACACCCAAATACTTAGCAAATCCTCTAATAGTAGGTAATTTAACTTTCAAAGAGTTTTTATAGACTTTTTGCCCGTCTTCCCCCCCACTTTCCTGCACCACAACCTGAACATCCTCGTCCTGACGAGACTTTAAATACCTCTTTACCTCCTTAATAATTGCCTTTACATATTTTGTTTTACCGCCAGAGTTTTTGTTTCCCGCCATATTTTTATTATACACCAACTAAGGTAACAGCTTTTTCCTAGCCAATTCTTCTTTTCTCTCTTTTAAAGTTTTGAATTTCTTTTTCTTTTTAAACCCATACTCTTTAAATATTTTATCCTTTAAAGCCGATCTGGCACTAAATATTAGTTTACTCTTGTCTTCGTCCGACATTTTCTCGTACTCCGGGGTTTCCTGTACCTCCTCAAACCAGATATTGTAAGCCCTATTGTAAGACCCGTTTGCATCTTTAAACTTCTGTTCACCAACCTTCTCTTTGAACTGCCCCATTTCCTCACTATCCTTGGCATCCCAATGAGCTTCATACTTATAAGTAGATACACTAAGCCCGACGAATTCGGAGATCATAACACCCAGAACTACCCACGCGCCTTCATCCCAAACGTCAGCTATGGTTTGTATAGAAATAGGTGTTGTTGAATTTGTTATAGACTTAACAATGTTGAAGGGTTCTCCTCCAAACATTTCTCCCCGCAACTTATCCCTGACGATAGAAGCAAATGGTGACATTTTGTTTGTAAATAAACTATCCATAAGAACATCAAAACCATCACGCCCACCGAACTTACCAGCAGTTAAATTAGACCATTTACCGGTGCTAGATTTAACCCACATTCCTGATACGCCCTCTCTAGTAGTTGGTATTACTGCTTGAGCCATAGTAGCCGCTAATCTAACCAAAGCTCCCATACCTCCCGTAATATCGGTCCATTTTCCGCCTATCTTTACTTTTCCGAAGTTTATACTTCTAGGGTCTTCATCTACTAAATCTGGGTTCAATATGTTGGCGATAGCCAATATACCTACAACTTGTGAAACTATATTAACTAGGTTTCGTCTAGCCTCTTTCTTAGAAAATGGCGTGGCTTGTGGGTCAAACTGATGTGCTGTTAGTGTATCTATGTTTGATTTTAAGAACCTCACCGACCAGAATATTAAGTTCAATTCCCCAGCGAGAGGGGTTGCTTTACCTAGACTTCCTCTCCCTGTAAGAGATCCCACTAAATGTCCTGCCCCCCTAGCCTGATCTGGGTTCAAAGTATTTAAACCTTGTGATTCCATCTTAGAAATGTACATATCTGCTAAATCGGCTCTAGTTCTTAAAGCCCCCCCGCTAAAAGCAGTTTCCGCAGCTTTAAAGATTCTTCCGAATCCCGGAATTCTCTCCGGCAACGAAGTGGGAATAGTCTCCTCGTGTACTACACCTAATTGATATCCTCCTGCCTTATATTTTCCGTTTAAGCTGTTAGGTCGGGAATATATCTCTGCCATTATAAAATCCATAGGGTCAAATCCATCTATATCCTCCGCTACTAATTCAGCCTTAATGTCACTAAGAGATTTACCAAAATTTTTTGTCCATATTGCCTTCTGCTTCTTATCCCCCAAGAGAAGTTTTATACCCTGTCTCCCCCAAAATGAGTTATCCAAAGTAGCCATAAAAGATTTAAATAAGTTGTTTAAAAATACAGGAGATTTCTTTATAACATTTACTGTTGCTCTGACAGGTTCTTCTTTAAAATCTACATTTTTCTTTATTTCGTTTTCTTTAATTCCGTTAACATAGTTTTCTAATGCCCTTGCTTTTAGACCGTATTTCATACCTCTGGGATCAGCCCAACGCTCTTTTCTAGCACTATCTGAATCTTCAGACCACTTGGGGTTCTTATTTATCACTTCTATCCATGTTTTCTTTGGTTCAGCGACCTCTTGGCTCATATCATTGATAGTTTTAGCCTGTTCAAAAGAAATGGAGAATCCTAAACGTGTTCTAGCAAGATCTTCTTTGAAACTCTTGAGTGTTTTTGGGTCTAAAACTCCTAATTCCCTTAATCTATCTATTCTAGCCGAAATATCTCTTCTAACTTCTGGATTTAACCCCACAGCCCTCTTAGCCCAAGTAATAAAACCCTGTTCCTTAAATTTAAGGTCTAACTTACTTTCATATAAGGAATTTATCTTTATAGCGTTTTCGGTATCCGTGATTGTTTCAAAAACGGTTCTCCTCTGCTCACTAGACATATCAGCCATTTTAAACGGATCTATAGTACCGTCTGTTAGAGCCTTTTTAAATTTATCTTGTTGTAATTTGGTTAAGCACCATGCCATATTATTTTCCTAACACTTAATACTTTCTAAGAAACTGTTCCAGTCCTTTTTGGTAGGGGCTTTTATCTCCGCATCAATCTTCTTTACTTCTGCTTTTATCTTATCTACTACTTTTTTCCCAGTCCTCTTTTCAAAAGCCTCAATCTTTGTTTTAACTATACCTTCCATTATTGTAACGGGGCTATCTGGGTCTGCTTCCTGTAAGAAGTTTATTTCCTGCCCAAATCTCTTTGCCGCCAATGCGGTAACTTGTGTTAATGAAGCAATTCGCATCGCTAATTCCGTATCCGTAGTACTCAATTCCTTTAAAGCTACATAGACACCAAACTTTAACATCCCTTCTGGGGGGGCGATATCCCCGGTTAAAACCTGTATGGCTTCCTCAGTGTTATTAATTACATATTCAGCAAGTTTAATTCTTTGATCTGCCCTGTTTAATGTATTAGACACCACTAAACCTAATTCCTTTGCTTCTTGAATATTACTTGTCTTCAAAAGATCCAATCTTCCCTTCATTCTAGCCGCAAGCCTAGCCACTTTTTCTCTACCTTCACCCACAGGCAGTTGGGAAGAAGGTACTTTTATTACATCTTTTATTTTCTTACTTGGGAGCTTTGCTTTGCCTCTTTTAAGGCGTTTACGAACAATTTTCTTAGGTTCTTTTTTCTCTTTCGCGACAACTTCTTCTTTGGCATACGCTTCCATTATAGCATTCCTAGATTTAGCGGTGTCAATATTTGCCCTGGAATCCACCTCGTCCAACAAAGCCTCAAAGAGTACTCTCTGTTTAGACCTGTTGGCTTTTGGATATTTCAGATTGTCGATACTAAGACCCCCCATTACCTTCTGGAACAATTTCTTGGATCTTAATTCTGCAGGAATCCATTGTGGGAATGTTGAGGGTATTCCAATAACACCATCATCTGTAAACACCCGAGTACCCGCCTCCGAAATATCCAACTCTGAAAATATTTCTCCCATAGCTTGTTCCACAGAATCTACATTTTCTTTATATGTTTTGACAATTTCAGCTTCGTTTTTCTCTACTACACCCGAAATATCTTCTTCAAGTGCAGGAAGTTCTTCAACCTCTAAAGCGTTTTCACTTACTATTCTAAGTTCTGCCTCCCCCTGTGCTCCCTCTTTTATATCGAAACGAACAACATCGACATTATTATCTTTTATAAATTCCTGAACAATCTCTACTTTTTTAGTAGGCTCTTTTATATCAGAAACCATCTTTTCCAAATCTGAATGATCTACAATGTTGGCATCTTCGGAAATTGTAAACTCTCTAACTTCCCCATCCTTTTTACCTGCGAACCTTTCTGCAACAGCCCGTTCAGTAGAAGTAGATTCTCCCCCAGTAAGACCATTATCTTTTGTGACATCAAACACCTCTCCTGAGACTTTAGTACCTCTAAACACTTTTGTAGATTCTCCTATTTCCTCCACAACTATCTGATCTTTAGATACCTCTAAATCCCCCTTAATTATTTTTTCCGAAACTTCCTCTCTATTTTGAATATCTCCTATATTTCCTTCCCGAATCTGGTTTGCAAAATTAACAGTTATTTGAGCACCGGAACCTCCCAAGAAACCTCCCAAACCCGCCATAGCGTTTCTAGTCTTAACTTCGTCCCATCCTAAGTCTTCTCTGAATGTGGATTCAACCCCAATTTGAATATTCTCTTGACCTATCTCTGTGCCAGTTTCTTTTAACCCCACTTTAAGTACTTTTCTTGCAAACCCCTTCATAAATTGACCTTTTTCTCGTGGACCGAATAGTTCATCGGGAACTATTTTATCTATAGCTCCGATAAGTAATCCAGTTGCTAAACCCAACCTTTCAGCATCGTCTTCGTCTACCCCAGCATCTATAGCTGAAGTCTTAACATCATCAGCTACAGACCCCGCAGCAAAAAGAAAACCAACAGGCATACTTATTGCAAAAGCTCCCAAAGAAGCCACAACACCCGGACCTACTTGGAAAACGGTCTCAAAAAAGTGTTCTGGTTTAAACTTCTCTTTTAAGTCGGCGTTAGCCCATTCTTCAGTTGGGGCTAAATTTGGGTGCTCTCTTAAACTTTGTGTGAATAATTTAATATCTTCCGTCTTTTTCCCAACAGTTTTATCGTAAAAATCAGCCCATTTATCAGCCATTCTGCTTTGTTTTTCTTGGTCAAATCCTAAAGGCTGTTCTTCCGATATAGCAACTTTTACTAAAGGATCTCTTATCTGTTTTTCTATTCTATTAGCTATGAGATCTGCTGCAAAATCTACAGTAGAAGAAGCCAAATTGGATACTTCCACAGCCGAAGCTGGAACTAACCTTCTCAAACCCCTAACAATATCCCCACCCATACTTCTCAACTTACCAAAGAAACTTTTATCTTTTTCTTCTGGAGCTTCAAAACCAATTTCGGGAGTTTTCAATCCAACCATCCTATCCGAAATACCCTTAAACTTTTTTGGATTGGCTTGTATTGTTTTACGGAGAATATTTTTGCTCAAAGAAGAACCCCCATCACCGAAAGACGTGTCTAATCCCAAATCAGAATCTAATTCGGATAGAGACCTAAATTTGGAAGGGTTGTTTTTAATCGTTTTGAGTAAAATATTTCTACTTGTTGCAGACATATTTTATTTTCCTTCTTCTTCTGCTCCTTCTTTTTCTACTCCTTCTTTTTCTGCTAATTCTGTTATTCTTCTTAGTACAGCTTGTCTCATTTCCTTTGGTACCGAAGATAAGGTTGCGTACCCTAAAATAATAGTGCTAGCATAATCTTCAATCATTTGAGCATTCCCTGTATCTCCAGCAGCTTGTTCTTTTAAGACATTAAATTCTATTTCCAACTCGTCTCTTAGTTTCTTAGTAAACGTCTGCTTTTGTTCTTCTTGTGCTAATTCTAGAAACTCCTCGAAATCCATGTCTAATCCCCCTGCACCTGCCCCAAGAGCAGCCATTACAGAAGTTTTTAAAGCACTAGGAACTTGAGATAAGGTAGCTGCCCCACTATTGATTGCATTTACCCATGTCTGTACTCTTGGATCGCCCGCAGAAATAATAGATTCGCCATCTTTAGGTAATTTATAATAGTGCTTCTTGTTATTGGCATCCGTGTAAGTAACGAGCTGATCCGCCGGAACTGTTTTAGGATCTGTAACTGCGACACCCCCTTCTAGAGCTATTTCATTAGAAAACTCTCTTAAATCCCTACTGTGCTGGGCTTCGGTAAGTTTTATATTTATATTCTCAACACTATCATTGAGAGAAACCCCAGCCTCTCCCATTAAAGACGCGGTAGCGGGATCAATAAGAAGTTCCTTAATATAATCAGCCGTTTCTTCAGCCCTTGTCAAATCGCCCTTAATAAGATCTAGCTGTTTTTCAGCTAACGCTTTATCGGTTTTCTCAAGCTTAGATATATCCAACCTATCTAGTTCTAAAATTGCTTCATAGAATATCAATTGGTCATTTCTATCTGCAGCAATAGCATCTATTGAACGGTCAATCAAAGTCTGCGCTTGTGCAATCTGACCATTTCTAGCGTTTATTACTGCCTCGATGACCCCTGTTCTAGCCTTTACATCGTCCATGGTCTTTTGTATTCTAGGATTTCTAACCGCAGCCAAACCCGTTATTTCCTGTTGCTGTTTAATTAGATCATTCCCTTCCGTCAAAAGCTGATCTAACTCATTTATTAAAGCCTGATTTTCTTCAAAATTCTTGTTAATGTACAATCTCTCTCTTTCAGCTTTCTCCAAGTCTTCCCTAAATGGGGCAGTCACTCCTTTTACTTCTTTCAGAGTTTCCTTTTCTTTCGCCCTCAATACTTTTATATTTTCATCCATCTCTTTCCTTTGCTCCATTAAGACTCTTTCAAATTCTTTTCTATATTTATCCACCTGTTCTGTAGCGCTATCTTCAAATCTAGTTTCCGTTCTTGTAGAGGGTAAATCAAAGGAGGGGGGCGCCTGTATATCTGAAACAGGTAATGAAGAACCAATATCTGATAACGTCAGTACTTCCCCCGGGTAAATTAAATTGGGATTTCCAGAAGAGTATCCTGAAATATCTCCAACACTAATACCATGAGCCAATGCTATTTGTGATAGTGTATCTCCAGATTTTACTGTTACTTTTCTTGGCATCTGTTTTTTATTATATCCTTAATTAATTACCCTTACCATTTCTAATATCTTTCAATTCCTCCTCCTCAATCTTGGCTTCAATTTCCGCCCTTTGTGCTTCTTTAATAGGTTCCCTCTCGTTTAAGTTTTTAACATACTTTTTACCAAAGTCTGAAGTGGGATTTTCCAAGTCTATTTCCACAACATTATTTAAAAAGCCTTTCCTAATAGCAGTTATTTCAAACATAACCTCATCTCCGATAGCGCCCACAACAGTAAACCCCTTGTTTGTAGGTCTTTCTTTTATATAAACAGGGTTATTGCCGATAGGCGTTAGTTGAACTGTAATAAGCCCCTTCTCTTCTGTCACCAACTCAAAATGCTTTGGGACAGGCACAAATTCGGATGCTGTAGTTAGAATCACAATCCCTCTATAGGAAACAACCACTTCGGGGGCTTCTACAGCAGTATATTTTAAAAGCCTTTTGGAACCGTCTGGGTGAGGAATTAAAAAGTTTTTAGTAACCGCATTTAAAACATTTATGTCATTTATATCATTTCCCTCCATATCTAAGTCACCGTTAAATGATTGCCAAGAACTTACGGTCATATTTCCGGCAACATATAAATCATCGTTTAGTGTTACAAAACCCGCGGTATTAACATCTATAGTATTAACATTTATTGTAGAAACATTGTCTACCGCATGACCATTCATATTTACCTGGTCATAGAAAATAATAGCGTTACCACCACCAGCAATGCCAGCCACATCGTTAAGATTATTGTTGTTCAGATCTACGGTGTTACAACTAATATCCCCACAATCAATACTTCCTTGAGTACCCGCGAAAAATAAATTTTTTCCACTAGCAATTTGTATAGCAGCACCGGTACTTGTTAAATACCCCTCAAAGAAAACAAAACTACTTTCAAAATAAGCAAAACCATCAACTGTTAAAGCCCCATTAACTGCTAAAGACCCGCTATTTGTTATAAATATATTCCCACCACTTACCAAAATATCATCGCTTGTAGCTAAATCCCCTCCCATCAAAATAAGACCTCCATTAGAAGAAAGTATTATATGCCTACCGTCCCCCGATAATAGAAAAAGATTATCAACATCTTCGTCCAAGGTTCCAACCAAATCCCCTCCAGAATCGTAAATCTTTAAGGCAGAATTATCTGCTGTCATCTCTATTCTTGTTCCGCTTACAGCGGTGCTAAAACTTCCCGCAACCACATTTCCTTTTATAAGTAAACTTCCTGCAGACTTGTCCCAAAGCATCCCGTTACCCCCAGCATAATTTCCGACGGTTACATCTCCAACATTGGCTCCACCCACTAGAACTTCAAAGACTGTGGCAGCTACATTATCCAACACTCGAATTCCTGTATTAGCATCTGGAAAGATTCTAACTCTTGCGCCACTTGCTGCGGAATCATATTGACCCCCAACATCTTCTACATATCCTGTTAGTGTCATTGCTGTGGCGGTAGCCACCCCTGCCATTGTTACTTTAAAAAGGGCATTATCGAAATCTGAACCTCCCAACCAGAATCCCCTGTAATCAAAACCCATAACCTCGTCACCAAAACCTGCTCTAAAGGAATTTGAGAACATAGACAGCCCGCCCATTCGCTGACCCATCTGGTCTAACTCAAAAGGAAGTACCAACTCCTCCTCTGCTGGAAGGAGTTTAAGTTTTGATGTTAAATCTTTTATTTTAGTTCTTGCCATTTTTCACTTTCTTTTTTCTTTTTTTAAGCTTTTTTCTTGCCTCTTTAAGATCAGCCCCTAGTTTGCCGAGATTACGATGCTTTATCGGTAAACCCTTGTTTGTTTGTCTTTTAGTTCCTACCATTTTAATTCTCTATAAAGTTCCCCAATAAAATTACTTTGCGGATAGGGCAATCGTTAGTGGCATTTCCATTAGCATAATCAACAAGTGCTCTAACATCTTCTATTGATTTCATGCCTATACTTGAGAACTTATGATATGTTTTATTCGTTCCCTTTATTTGTAAAACAGTAGAGGTTTTATCGCCCTGATTCCCCTCTAAGGTTAAATCCGCCCGTGCATTAGCCCCCAAAGCCTTTGTGTAAACAATGACTACAAGTATTTTCCCTAGATTTCTTTCTTCAGTTATATCGGAAAAGATGCTTCTAAAGATGGAATCTGTAGAGTACCCACTAAACTTTGCAAGCCTTGTGTTACCTCCTTCGTCATCCGATGCAATCATAGGAGTACCGAATGGTGCGGCGATAGCCCCGATTGTTGCGTGACCCCCGTCAGCCAACTTGCTTATTTGGATTGGTAACTGCTCTACTGAAGCGCCACAACTCCAAATGCTTGTACTTGAGGCAAAGAGTATTGTATTCTTATATAGAACCTTTTGTCTGTGATCTGGCAAAGATCCAGAGAAGTATCTAAGAGGTTTAATAGTTCTTCCCATAAGATAACCTATGTTAAAACCTACAGAACTGGCATCGTCATAAGCAACATAAATAATTCCATTTAGAAGATACAAAAATCCTATTGTCTGTTCCCCAACACCGACCTCATCGGAAAGTATCGTGGTAATAACAGAACCGTCATACATATATATTTGACTCCTACCTCCAGAATTTACAGCAATCCACCAGTTGTTTGCATGAAACAAAACGTCAGCAACTTCTGTCCCTTCTCCAAAATCCAGTTTTTGAACATCAAGAGCAGCCAACCCCTCTACATACACACCTAAATACCTTCCATTTCCAAACACCATAATATCTTCTTTCTTAGCTGATGGATGTAAAGCTTTTTCTAGTGCTTGGTCCGTGACACTCCCCCATGTATGATCGATAGTCTCATTTGCAATAGGCATCTTAAATATTTCACCATCATCAGTTCTATTAAAGAATCCATAAACATTTGCTTTAAGCCTTATCACGCTTTCCCCTTCAGTCATGTTGGTAATTGCTTGTGGAAACGAGGGAGTACCGCCATCAACAACAGTAGTAGCTGTAATCCTAAATAACTTGGTAGTTCCTATTCCATAAGTCTTTGTTGCTGGATCGTCTACCGGCTGGTTTAAAATATGTCTAATAAGTTGATCTACAACCCCATCCTGATTTCCATTTGTTAAATCCGCTAGTGCGGGTGATTGCGTTAAGAATCCGGGTTTGGAGATAATATCTGCTTTCATATCGGACGCCTGTCCTCTATTGCCTACGAAAGTTTTATTATCTATATGGGCTAACGGCGATAGCCCTTCGTTAAAGTTTTCTATTTTTACTCTGAAATCAAAATCTGACAAGCTAATCCTCTAAAGGCTGTGGTGCTGCCTTTTTCACTTTGGAGGATACTTCTGGTGCTTCCTCACCCACTAGTTGAATTTCTGAAGGTTCTTGTTTAGGAGGAACCGGTATATTTTTAACTCTATAAATCTGATCCAACATCCAAGAGATTCTGACTGAATCTTCTTCAAGACCTATTAGTTCGATAATATCTGCCACTTGATCTATTAGATCTGAATTCTCTCCCGTTATGGTTATAAACATTCGTGGTAGAACTCCGTCCCATATCTCTTTTGCATTTTTAATATTAGGATCGACACGCCTTAACTCATCCATCTTTTCCGCTTTTATGGCTTCTGCTATTTCCTTTGTATGGGGACCAATCTTTGGAAGATTCTTAAAGTACCAACTCTCAACCATGATTTCTCTAAGCTGATCTAAAATATCGGTATCGCCCACCAAAGAGAATATTTCTTCTCCCTTCAACTCTTTAACAAGTTCGGGCAGTACCCATTCTTTGAATACTCTTTTATATGGGAGTGCTATTTTTTGTCTTAACAGGACAAACAATTTACCTGCATTTTGCTCTAACAAAGCACCTAGTCTATATGGTGTGCCCGCCGGTAGGCTTTCTCCTCGTACTATCTCAAAGGAATTTACCAACCTATCTGCATCAGCTAAGAGTCTATTCCAATCTCCGATAAGTTGATCCAAATTGTGCATACGTAGATCAATTTGCTTTAAGTCTTTAGCTATAATGACCTCTCCATTTTCTAAATCTGCACGAATGTTTTGCAATACTGAACTGTCGGTAGTCTGAAATATAACTCTTGATGCCCAATCCAACCCCCGAGCCAGATCATTAACAATCTCGTTTGCTCTAATTTGATGGTCAAACAACATTTCAACCATCCCGACACGCCAGAACCTTCCTTTGTAACGACCTCTGTGGGCATAACTGTAATAATCAGCCATATCCCCCTTTAGTTTATTGGCAAACAACGTGTAGCTCTCACCACTTCCCCCAGACTTAAGACCAGCGACTATGACTTTGGCAAGGAAGTACTTGTGTTCGCTTCCACCTGGAAGATCTTTAACTTGATTAAATTCTTTTTCAGAAACCTCTCCCGTATATTCAAAGACTTCATATTTATTGGAAGTTGAATCAATGGGTGTTGTATTGGTGGAAGCCCTAAAGCTCTTATTGCCTAGATTCTTTATAACCTTATCCACATTGTCCCATACAGCCATGGCTTTCAACTCGGAAGGCGACATCTCGTGTCTTTCTATTATGCCAGTCTCATTTACCGTTTTAGCAGTTTGGTTGGTAATATAGGTATTGGTAGCATCCGTTATTTCGTAACTATCTCCAACCTTCTTGAAGCCAACATTCCCATTAGACACAAATTCTTCGACAGCATCCTTTAGCTTTTCATCTTCCCCGTTATCAGCCATCCAACTTTTGAGCATGGCGTTAGATACAAAGACAACTGCAAAATCTTTTATGGGGTTTCGAGAGAATAACAATAAGTGTTTAGTATCAAAACGTAGGTTCTTTACTTCCCCATCGACTCGAGGAGAAATAATATCGCTGTAATAGTTGTAAGATAAATCCTCATTGATTTTTGATCCCGATAAGCTCTGATTCTTGAATTTGTTAATACGTTGGATTGTTCTATATTGACTAAAAGAAACTCCCTCTGATATCTCAACAGTACTTGAGATGTAACTAGAAATCTCTGACTCTATTCTCTTGTGTAAAATATTCGTTATGCGTTCTGCCATATCTTAAAGTCCTGTTCTTTTAGATGACCTCTTTGCGAGTCGGAGTCTTGGACGTTCGTCGGGGGACCTCCTCTCGTAATGTTTACGCATAGCGTCGGCAATAGCCGTCTTTTCTGCATGAAGCTCTGCTTTCTTCTCCGTCATTCCATTGGCTATAGCATACATCAAAGCAGCACCAACAGACAAGAATTGATGGAACTGTGGATTAAATCCAGGGGACTCTGAGATATCCCCTATTGTGAAGTGGTTGCCCCCTCTTTGAAACTCTAACTCTACCCCGGCGGTAGCCCCATAATCAGGTATAGGACGCGGAAATATAACACCACCCTTTTTAAAATATTTAGTAGGAGTTCCCGTTGCTTTCAATTCCGAGTCGCTTAACTCCCTTCTAAGAGTCGGAGTCAAGGTTTGCATCTCTCCATTGCTGTCTTTCATCCGCACTCGATTGATTACAAGAGCAGTATCTAACATGGTGTAATGATCTTGGTTAGCTTCTAAAGCAAGAGTCGTAAAAGGTAGATCCGTATTCGTGGTATCGTCCCATTCGTGGTTTGGGTCTGCTCCAAACATGATGGAAACAGCTTCGTCATAGACTTTGTTTATATTTCTAGTTCTATCAATAAGGGAGTAATCAGCATTCAATGTTTCGCTACTACCAAAAAGCCAAAAATCTATATCACCAATTAAGCTGATTGATTTATCTGCGGGGTTAAACTGCATACTTGGCGGAATTATAACACCGCGTTAGCGAGTTCGCCAACACCCCCGCCCCCTTAAACTCTAAAGACTGGAACAGAATAGCCCTATTTAAGACTATTTCTTTTTTTTCTTTCTTTTTAGTTCTCTAATGCGAACCATCTCTTTTGCTTGTTCTGTCGTGAGTTCCCGCTTGGACTTCTTCCCGCCCTTGCGTCCTATTTTTGCCAAATATTTCTTAGTTTCTTTATTTATTTTAACTATTTGTACCTTTTATAACTAAATACTCATCAAGTGGGGCTTACCTTAATTTTGTTCTTGGAAATTCCAAGGCGATGGTAATTTAAGGTCAAGCTCGCATCAGGCACACACCCCACGTTAACCATCTCATTGCTATGCTTATCCACTTGAATAAGCACAGCATCAAACGGCTAACTAAACGAGTGATGAGACCTTCTCAACACATTGACTAATCAAAGAATCTTCTGCTTCCCAATCGACACCCACATGAGAATAATAATTCACATGGAAATAATCAATCATGGAGTCGCTGTCGTCAAAATTATATTGTTCCACAATCTCCTTTAATCTCTTTAACACTACTGCGCCCTCATCTGTATAGATCAAACTATCTAAAGTAATATCATAAGACTTAAAAGCCTGATCCGTATATTCTCTAACGGCAGACCCGTGATCTTCCAACTGCTTCAATCTTGCGTACTCAGAATTGTATAACTTAATGGGAGAATCTTTAATGTTTACATTTATAGAAGCACCCCCGGCGTAAGTTTCTTTACTGACTGATATTTTCCAGCCTTTAAACTCTACCCGGATTTCCTTCCTAACTAAAGCTGTTATCTCCTTTATTGTTAAATTTTTGGACTCCTGATACTTTTCACCCTCCGTATACTGATGGCTGTATGCATTTTTTTTGTTCATGGGATCATCACCTCTCATAAATTATTTACTGAACACAATATATCACAAGCCGGTTACGATGTCAAATACTTTTTGAAAGCCCTTTTA